>Ga0172378_10001708_pt1 | contig 20353 bp, 20 predicted proteins | sample GrowelOW332metaG_FD_119755 | JGI IMG/M metagenome (GOLD analysis project Ga0172378, IMG submission 119755) | Groundwater microbial communities from an aquifer near a municipal landfill in Southern Ontario, Canada - Pumphouse #3_1 metaG | ecosystem: Environmental > Aquatic > Deep subsurface >... | reverse complement strand
CGGGAGTTCCTCAGCTTCTCAAATTTCTTGGACAGGAATCCTACATTCGGGGAAATGGACATATCATTATCGTTGATGATGACAATCAGTTTGGTCTTTTTGTCAGTGGAAAGCAAATTCAGGGCTTCCATGGTGAGACCGGTAGTGGCTGAGCCATCGCCGACCACTGCAACTGTATAAGAATCATCACCTTTCAGGGCTTTAGCTTTAGCCATTCCATAGGCAATCGACAAGGCCGTTCCGGCATGGCCGTTGTTGTATTTATCAAACGGGCTTTCTTCCATGGAGGAAAAAGGGGCAATGCCGTTGGTTTTTCGTAAATAAGTCAAATCCCGGCCAGTCAGGATCTTATAAGTATAAGTTTGATGACCGACATCAAAAAGAATGTCATCCTTCAGGGGATCAAAGTTCTGCAGCAAGGACATGGTCAGTTCAACGGTGCCCAGATTGGAACTCAAATGACCGCCGTTATTCAAAACCAGAGTCAGAATATCCGAGCGGATATCACTGGCTAAGACCCGGAGTTGGTCATTAGTTAAAGTCGGTAAGAGACGGTAATCGTATTTCTTTTCCACAGTTATTCCTTGACGGTATCAGTAACAGACTTGGCTAAATCCTGAAGACGCTTATCCATTTCTTTTAAAATGGATTTTCCGTATTCATATAAAGAAGTAGCTTCATCTAAAGCTAGGTCACTGTTGGATAGTTTCGTTAAGACGTTTTCTTCTTCTTTTTCCAAATCCTGATATGACATCTTAGCTAATTCGCTTTTCTTTTCCATATTGATATTCTCTTTCATTTAATGATTGCTTCTTTTCTTCCATCAGGGAAGGTGATTTCAACTTTCATATTGGAATTCAGTTCCATCGCGGATTTGACTTTCTTTCCGTCCTTAAGAATGACGGCATAGCCTTTATTCATAAGAACACTTGGATCAAAAGCGTTAAGTCTAGCTACGTATTCATTGTAGGAAGCCTTCTTGTGATTAACAATCGTAGTTAGAGCATTATTCAAAAGACTTGTAAGACTGATTATAGCAGTTTTTTCTTTATTGAGCGACATCGTGAATAAAGAGAGCAGACGGTTTTGATAATCCGTTATCCGTTTCTTTTCACTCTCCAGCCTTTTCAAAGGACAGAAAGCCTCTAAACGGTTACGGTAAGAATCTAAGGCTAAGGCCTTATCCTGAAGCTTGCTTGAATAAAGAGAGGCAAGACTTTCGGATAACTCTTTTCTTCTCTCATTGATGTCTTCTAAGGAGGGGTTGATAAGACTTGCGCCTTCCGTTGGAGTGATAGCTTTAGCATCACTGACCCGGTCAGCAATTGCGGTATCAATGGTATGACCAATACAGGTAATAACCGGTATTTTACAAGTGGCAATAGCTAAAGCAACTTTTTCATCGTCAAAGCAACTTAAATCGGTTTTGCTGCCTCCGCCTCTTCCTAAAATCAAAGCATCAAAAGGCATTAAATTAGCTTTTTCTATGGCTTTGACAATAGATCCCGCCGCACTTGCCCCTTGAACGGTAATCGGATAAAGAACACTGGAACAAGGGAAACGGTCATGGAGTGTCTTGAGGATATCCTGATAAGCCGCCCCGTCTTTAGCGGTAAGAATAGCTACTGTCTTACAGTAAACAGGTATTTTTCTTTTTCGGTCCTCATTCAGATAACCGAGTTTCTCTAGTTTTTCAAGAGTCTTCTGTTTCTTCAGAAGGTTAGTCCCTAACTGGTTCTTGAGGATAGTCAACTCCTTGCCCCATAAAGTAATGGAGGAGCCGTGAGGATAATAAGATAAAGAACCTCTGATTTGAATGACGTCACCGACTTTGACATCATTTAGGCCATAATCCTGCCCATAGAAAGAAGAAAAGGCACAACGCAAAACCGGGCTAGAAGTCTGATTCTTGCCCTGGTCTCCTAAATCCAGATAAGAGAATTTGCCACCTGTTCTAAGAGAATAGACTTCACCATAAACCGTCAAATCCGAAAAAGCCGGATTCTCAAAACAGGCCTTTAAGATATTAGACAACTCCCCGACAGTCAGGGCTTTATTTTCTTGGGAAATCATATGCGGGTATGGACTTATCTAAAACCGCATTGATGAAACGATGGTCCCCTTCCTTCAGATAATTCTTAGCCAGAATGACACCTTGCGTAATGACAACTTTGCGAGGCGATAACTTGCCGTATTTGCCTTCACTGATTCCTTCAAAAAGAATGGCTTTGGCCACATTATCGAGACGATCAAAGGTCCAATTGACTAAATGGGTATTGATTAAGGCCTTGATATCATCGAAATTATCAAGAGCCATCGTATAAACGCATTTAGAGAACAAAGGAACTTCACTGATATCCTTGGCGCCGTATTCGTTTACTATGACTTCAGTCGCATCGAAATCTTCTTTGTTTTCAAGAAAGAGAAAGACCTGATACAAAGCCTGCATCGTCTTTTCTCTTTCAGCTGAACGGGTATAAGAAGTCATTAATGATTCTCCTTTTCTTGATCCGTGAATAAAGGCTTAACGGTAGGTTGGTGGCTGGATTCGTATTTCCGTAACCGGTGTTCTAGTATAGTTCCAAAAGCTAAAATTGCTAAGAAAATAAGATGAATGACGATTTGAAGAACATAGCCGGCAGTATCTAAGCTAATCAGATAAACATTCATAGAGGAGAGAATAAGCAAAGGAATTAAGACAATTGAATCTACTGAATAAATAATAAGGGCAAAAAAGAGGTTTTTACCTTTGCCTTTGATGGCATAGGAAGAGAGTATGACCAGCAACAGTCCAAAGAGAACAGAGACTGCTCCTGATATTCCAATTAGAAGCTTCACATTCTCATGGCTAGCCAGTGTCAGAACGCTTAAAGCCGAAGAAGAGAACAATAATCCCATTGACCAAGGAACACTGTAAGTGCCGTCGGTATAAGTTAATAAAGACTGAAATACGATCTCACCAATCAAAGAAATAATCGTTAAACAGATAGGAGCGCTTGCAAAAATGGAGAAGAGATTCCGGTCTTTCTGATAATTTTCTTTGGTGTATTCTTTAGAGCCGTTCATCGGTGATCAACAATGGAAAGGATACTCACATTGACTTTCAAATTCGAGATTTCGGTAATGTCATAGATGTTCTCATAGATTTCTTTTTGAAGTCTAGTGGAACAGTTTTGTAAGTCGGCTCCCTTGATTCCCACAATTTGGACATCAACGGTGACTTGGCCTTTATCAATGCTGGCTTTGACTTTCCCAATCTTCTTTTCCGGATCGAAAACCATGTAGTCCTTCAATTCGCCTTTGACAGCTAGGGATTTAACAGTTTCTTCAGCAATTTCCTGAAAAACAAAGACGGATATTCCGAGTTTGCCTCTTTCTCCGTTTCCGACATAGAAATAGGTGTTCATATTAACCCTCCCTATATAAACTATATTTTAGTATAAACTTAACTTATTTAAAACAACTAAACGTCCTGTTTGACACCTTTCAGTGACAAAGAAATACGTTTTCGGGCTAAATCAACCCCGATTACTTTGACTTTGATAATGTCACCTGGCTTGCCAATGGTATGAGGGTCAGAGACATAATGGTCGGCCATTTCGGAGATATGGACCAGTCCGTTGATTTCAACACCGATGTCCACAAAGAAGCCGAATCCAGCCACATTGCGAATTGTTCCTTCCATGATGGCACCGACTTTCAAGTCCTTGATGTCAGTCACGCCTTCGGTCAAGTGAGCAACTTTAGCACTGTCTCTAGGATCACGGCTAGGCTGAACCAATTCCTTAAGGATATCCTTCAAAGTAAAGACACCGACATTGAGCTTAGCAGCAAGATTGGTGATTTCTTCATCTTTCAAATGGAGACAGTCACGGGAGGCCAAGTTATCAGATATCTTATATTCTTTGAGAATCTCTTTAGCAATTGGATATGATTCCGGATGGACGGCAGTATTATCTAGCGGTTCCTTTGAATCCGGAATACGTAAGAAGCCGGCGCAGTTTTGGAAAGCTTTAGGACCCAGGTTAGGAACTTTCTTCAGCTGTGAGCGGGATAAAATAGCGCCGTTTTCTTCACGGTACTTGACAATGGAATCAGCAATTTTGGTGTTAATACCGGAAACATAGCTTAATAATGAGGCACTGGCGGTATTTAATATAACGCCTACATAGTTGACTGTATCTTCCACCACACCTTTTAAGGCTAAGGATAGTTTCTTGGGGTCGATATCATATTGATACTGGCCAACACCGATAGCTTCCGGAGGAATCTTAACAAGCTCAGCTAAAGGATCTTCAAGCCTTCTGGCGATGGAAACAGCGCTTCTTAAATTCGGTTCGTAATCCGGGAATTCCTTCTGAGCCAAAGCTGTAGCCGAATAAATGGACGCACCGGCTTCGGAGACTACGACTATCTCCAGATTTGAAAGGGCGGGAATATCTTTTTTCATTTCTTCCAGCATCTTCTGGGATTCACGGCTGGCAGTACCGTTTCCTAAAGCAATGGTAAAAGTCTTGTTCTTCAGAAGAAGTGTCTGCAGCTGGGATTTGCTGACGGCAATGCTTCTTTCATTCATAAAAGGATTATTGAGAACGAAGGTATCAAGTACTTTACCGTTCTCATCAATAAAGGCTAACTTACAGCCATGAGAGAAACCAGGATCGAATCCTAAAATTCTCTTTCCGCGTAAAGGCGGGACCAATAAGGTGGCCTTCAAAGAAATCTTGAATTCTTCAATGGCTTCATCACTGGCCTTATCCAACAGATCCGAGAAGACATCATTGTCTACAGAGGGCTTGATTAAGCGGTTGTAGCTATCAAGAATCATTTCTTCAAATTGTTTCTTGTAAGGTGTATGTAAAGGAATCTCAAAGGTATTGAGATGGTCTAAGATGATGTCATCATCGTAAACTAATTTCTTGGTTAAGGCTTTTTTATTCACGCCTCGGTTGATAGCTAAGACATTGTAGCCTTTGATATCACTGATTCTTTTAGAATACTTTGCATAGTTATCATAAGTATCAATATCACATTTGGCGATTTTCTCACTGGTTACTAAACCTTTCTTCAAAGCTAAGTCTTTGATAAAGACTCGGTAATTGGGATTATCTGAAATCTGTTCAGCTAAGATATCAAAGGCTCCCTGAATAGCTTTTGAGGTGGTTTCATACCCGGTAGTCAAATATTTCTTAGCTTCCTCTTCTAAGTTTCCGGTCGTATCTTTCAATAAATACTGACTAAGCTTATCTAGTCCGGCTTTTTTGGCTTTTGAAGCTCGGGTGACTTTCTTAGGCTTATAAGGACGGTAGAGATCCTCGACTTCGGTCAAGGCAAGACTGTCCTCGATCTTTTTCAATAATTCCGGATCAGTGACATTCTGTTCCTGTAAAGAAGCAAAAACAGTCTTTTTCCGATCTTCCAAAGAACGGAAATAGACAAGCTTCTCCTGAATGTCACGGAGGTTTTCATCCGTAAGACCACCTGTCACTTCCTTTCTATAACGGGCAATGAAAGGAACGGTGCCGCCTTGATCCATTAAGTTGACGGCACTTTCGACATTGCTGGGATTCAGCTTCAACTGTTCAGCAATAACATTATTGATAATCATTTTTTAAACCTCTTTAGATAGTATATTTCAGTGCATCTACTAGTTCTTTTGAAGAGAAGAGAACTTCGAAGTAAGTCGGCAACGAGGACAGCTTGAAGTTAATGCTGTAGCCTTTGTATTGGTACTGGCTTTTATCAGCAATTTTATCCTTTTGGACTAGAGTATAGTCATGATCATAGCCATAAAAGACATAATCTTCACCATCAGGAGTCAGTAGTAGCCGGGCGGAAGAAAAATCCTGGGTGCAGTTACCTAATGAAAAAGAGAAGAGATAATAGGTTTCTTTGTTTTGATAGGAGCAGACGATAGTGAAAGGAAAGGAAGATTCACTGGAATAAGAAACCAAGGTAGCATTTTTTAAAACCGTTTTGTCTTCTTCTAAGGATGAAGAAAGACTTACTTTATTGCAAGAAGAGAGAAAAGCTAGAGAAAGCAATGCCAGTGTCAGGATTTTTTTCATGAAAATATTATAACATACGCTTTTTCTTTCCAGTTCCTTAATCTACGGAATTTTAAGGCCTTTTCATTTTTGGGCTTTTTTCTTTTTTATTGGGGGCATTTGCCTTTTATTAATGGATTCTTTGTGCTAATATTTACCCAGTATAAAGAGGTAATTTAATGAAAAACACGCTGTCTTTAGATGATATCGCCAAGTTTGATAAGAACTATTCCAGCAACAAAGATTATCTAGTGAGTGAAAGAGCCGTCACCAAGAACGGAATCGATGCCTCTTGTGTTGATGATGCTCTTAAGAACCAAGTCAATCCTACTTTCTCAGTCGAAATCAATGCCGGAACTATCACCAATCAGCAAAAATCCGGACGTTGCTGGATGTTTTCAGGTCTTAATGTCATTCGAACGGCTTTAATCAATAAGTTTGAAGTCAAGAATCTGGAGTTATCCCAAGCTTTCCTGCAATTCTATGACAAACTTGAAAAAGCTAATTTCTTTTTGGAAAAGATGATTGCTTTAGCTAATGAAGACTATGATTCCCGCCACAATGTTTTTATGATTGATACTGCCTTCATGGATGGCGGTCATTGGGCAATGTTTGTCAATCTTGTCAAGAAATATGGCATCTGCCCTTCTCAGTTCATGCCTGACAGCATTGTTAGCAGCAACACCAGTGAATTAAACAGCACTTTAACTACTCTATTGACTAAGGATGCCTCTATCTTACGAAAGGCTGTCAAGGCTAAGAAAGAACAGTCTGAAATTGAGAATATGAAGTCGGATATGCTCAATGAAGTCTACCGTATCTTAGCTATTTCCTTAGGTCTTCCGCCTAAATCCTTTACTTTGGAATACAAGGATAAGAACGATAAATTTGCCCGTCTCCCTCAGATGACACCAGTCGAATTCTTCAAGACCTATATCACGATTGATTTGGATGACTACATTTCTTTATGCGATTCGCCTCTCATTTCCTGGAAGAAAATGGCTAGCTACACTTGCCCCTATGTGAATAATATGGTCAATGGGGAACCGGTTGTCTTCTTCAACTGCGGCATTGAGCCAATGAAAAAGGCAGTCATCAATTCCTTAAAAGACCATGAACCGGTCTTCTTCTCATCCGATGTCTTATCTCAGTCCATCAGAAAAGAGGGTGTTTTAGCTAATGGCATCTTAAAGAGAGAAGAACTCTTCCATGTCAACCTCACTGCCGATAAGCAGACCCGGGTCTCCTATCGTTCTTCCTTCTGCAACCATGCTATGACTTTTACCGGCGTCAATTTAGATGACAACGGAAACCCTAACCGTTACAAAGTCGAAAACAGCTGGGGCAAAGACAATGGAACTGATGGCTTCTTCGTCATGGATGATGCCTGGTTTGACAATTATGTCTTCCAAGTTCTCGTCAACAAGAAGTATATTGACCAAGACATCGTTAAGACCTATGAAAAGAATAAGCTGATTGAAGTCGAACCCTTCAATACGATGTGGATGAATTTGGATTAAAGGAGAACCAGTCATGAAAGAATACGTTTCATTGTATGATCTGCAGACCTTCGATAAGAACTTTCAGAGAAACAGCTGCAATGCTCTAGCCGCTAATGCCGTAGCCAGTGCCGGAATCGATCAAGTTGCCGTCAACAATCAGACCATTCGGACTTTGACCCATAATTTCAACGTTGAAGTGGAAGGCGGAACCGTCACTAATCAGAAACGTTCAGGGCGTTGCTGGATGTTTGCAGCCACCAATGTCATGCGTTTTGAAGTTATGAAGAATCTCAATCTGGCTAACATGGAGCTTTCTCAGAATTTTCCTTTGTTTTGGGATAAATTAGAAAAATCCAACTTCTTCCTTGAAAACATCATCAAGACTACCAATGAGGAACTTTCTTCCCGTCTATTGGCTTATCTTTTGGCAAGTCCTTTAGGGGATGGCGGACAATGGGATATGTTTGTCAACATTGTCAATAAATACGGTGTCTGCCCTAAAGAAGCTATGCCAGAGACCATAAGTTCCTCCAATACGATGAAGATGGATAAACTTTTGACCACTCTTTTAAGAAAGGATGCCTCTATTCTTCGCTTGGAAGCCTCAAAAGGCGCTAAAACCGTCACTCTTCGGGGCCTCAAAGAAGTAATGATGTCCACCATTTACCAGGTCTTAGTCATTTGCCTTGGGAAGCCGCCTGTCACCTTTACCTATGAGACCAGAGACAAAAAGAACGCTTTCGTTTCCATCAAAGACATCACTCCGAAAGATTTCTTTGCCAAATATGTGAAGCTTGACCTAAGTGATTATGTTTCCATCATCAATGCTCCTACTAAGGATAAGCCTTTCAATCATTCCTTCACTGTCAAATTCTTAGGCAACATCGTTGAAGGCAGCAAAGTCCGTTACCTGAATCTCCCTATTGAAGAACTGAAGCGTTTAGCAATTGCCCAGTTGAAAGACGGGCAGGCCGTTTGGTTTGGATCAGATGTCGGGCAGTATTCGGACCGGGTTAATGGTTTCTTATCCGAGAACGCCTATGACTATAAGACCCTCTTATCAGCTGACTTTACGATGGACAAAGCCACTCGTCTTGACTATGGGGAATCCTTAATGACCCATGCCATGACTTTGACCGGTGTCAACCTTGAGGACAAAGATAAGCCGACCCGTTGGAAAGTCGAAAACAGTTGGGGTTCAGAAACCGGAAAGAATGGTTTCTATGTCATGGATGACAGCTGGTTCGATCAGTTCACTTACCAGATTGTGGTCAACAAGAAATACCTCACCAAGGAAGAAAACAAGCAGTATCTAGCCGATCCTATTGAGCTTGAGCCTTGGGATCCGATGGGAAGCTTAGCTCTTTGATTTGCTAGCCTTAACTGATTGTTATTCAGTTAAGGCTTTCTTTAAAATCTAAAGTTGTTTTCTTTTTCTTCTAGGTTTAAATCAAAGAAAAAGGTCAGTCAATGATGACTGACCTTTTTTATTAATCAAACAAATCGGAATTACCGGATGACAATGGAGACGATACGGTTGCGGACAGCAATGACTTTAACAATGGTCTTGCCTTCCAGATAAGGTTTGACGCCCTCTAATTCCAAAGCCTGTTTCTTCAAGTCCTCCAGTTCTTCGTCGCTGGCGTCCTTCTTGAAATCAATGGTTCCTCTTAGTTTGCCGTTAACCTGAACAGCATAAATGATGGGCTTGTTGCTAAGCTTGCTTTCATCATAAGTAGGCCATTTAATGAAATCAATCAAGCCTTTGTTGCCTAAAAGCTCGTTGCATTCTTCGGCTAAGTGCGGGCAGATAGGAGCAATCAGTTGTGCTAAGCCTAAGAGCATCTTCTTAGGAAGAGAAGTGGCATCATAGAATTCGTTGACGCAGATCATCAGCTGAGAGATACCAGTGTTGTAATGCAGGGCTTCATAATCCTCGCTGACTTTCTTGACCGTAAAGTTGTAGATGTAGTCCAACTTTTCGTTTCCTTTGTCGGTCCATTTGGTTTTGAAGAGTTCATCGGCATAGAGACGGAAGAATTTGTCAAGGAATTTCTTAGCGCCTTTCGGGCCGTTGTTGTTCCAAGGAAGCGACTGATTGACCGGTCCCTTGAACATTTCATAGAGACGTAAGGCATCAGCCCCGAATTCATTGATGACATCATCAGGGGAGACGGTGTTTCCTAAAGACTTGGACATCTTCTGGCCGTCACTCCCTAAGACAATGCCAGGATGGAAAAGACGTTTGAAGGGTTCATCACACTTAAAGACGCCTTCATCATGCAGGAATTTATGCCAGAAACGGGCATAAAGCAAATGCAGGACGGCGTGTTCGGCGCCTCCGACATACAAATCAACCGGCAGCCAATGATCCAATAGTTTCTTGTCGCCGATTTCTTTATCATTATGGGGATCAATGAAACGGGCATAATACCAACTAGATCCGGCCCACTGAGGCATGGTGTTGGTTTCTCTTTCACCATGAACTCCATTGACAGTGACGTTAACCCAGTCGGTTTCCTTTGCTAAAGGCGGTTTTCCGTCTCCGGCAGGTTTATAGTCAGAGAGTTCTGGTAAAACCAAAGGCAATTCTTCGTAGGGAACGGGAATAGTCTTGCCATCATCCAAATGGATGATCGGGATTGGCTCACCCCAGTATCTTTGACGGGAGAACAGCCAGTCACGGAGCTTGAAATGAACCTGATAGCGGCCTTTATTCAGGCTGATGAGTTTTTCAGTAATGGCTTTTTTGGCAGCTTTGTTGTCTAAGCCGTCAGCAAAGGAGGAATTAATATGCTTGCCGTTACCTTCGAAAGCGCCTTTAGAACAGTCACCTTCGATGACCTGAATCATCGGAAGATCATGTTTCTTGGCAAAATCATAGTCACGCTGATCGTGAGTAGGTACGGCCATAACGGCACCGCTGCCATAAGTGGCTAAGACATAGTCGCCGATGAAAATCGGAACTTTCTTGCCATTGATAGGATTAATGGCATAGGAGCCTAAGAAGACACCGGTCTTTTCCTTGTTAAGATCAGTTCTTTCCAAATCGGATTTCTTGCTGCATTCAGCTAAATAGGCTTGGACAGCTTCTTTTTGACTAGCAATGGTCAGTTCCTTGACTAAAGGATGCTCCGGGGCTAAGACACAGTAGGTGCAGCCAAAGAGAGTGTCGGCACGGGTAGTGAAGACTTCAAAGGATTTGGTGGTATTTACGACATCAAAGACAACCGTGGTTCCGGTGGAACGGCCAATCCAGTTCTTTTGCATAGTTAAAGTTGAAGTCGGCCAATCCAGTTCATCAAGCCCTTCAATCAACTTATCGCCGTAGGCTGTGATCTTTAAGACCCACTGTTTCATCGGACGTCTTTCAACGGGGAAGGAGCCTCTTTCGCTCTTCCCGTCAATGACTTCCTCATTGGCTAAGACAGTGCCTAAAGCCGGACACCAGTTGACTAAACGGTAATCCTCATAGGCTAAGCCTTTTTCATACATCTTTAGGAAGATCCACTGAGTCCATTTATAGAAGGAAGGATCAGTCGTCTTGACTTCCCTATCCCAATCATAGGAAAAGCCTAAGGACTTCAGCTGTCGGCGGAAGTTAGCAATATTTATATCAGTGTAGCCAGCCGGGTTCTTGTTGTTCTTGATGGCAAACTGCTCGGCGGGTAATCCAAAAGCATCATATCCCATTGGATGGAGGACATTGTAGCCTTGGCTTCTCTTCATACGGGCTTGAGCATCAGTAGCGGTATAGCCTTCGACATGTCCGACATGTAGACCGACTCCGCTAGGGTAGGGGAACATATCCAAAACATAATACTTAGGCTTTGAGAAGTCATAAGCATCAGTCTTATAAGTTTTATTATCTAACCAGATCTTCTGCCATTTGGCTTCAATAGCCTTAAAATCATAACCCATATTAAAGTCTCCTTTAGATTACTGGCATATTATATAATTAATAAATTGCAATAGAAAGCCATTTTTTCCTTGCAAGTTTACTTCTAGTTTGCTATATTATCCGTTGCATGCGTAGCACGCAGGGCAATTATCCGTCTGATGACGCCTACTCAAGTAGCCTAAGCTATGAAGGTGAACGACGCTCATCCGGGATTATGAGCCTTACGCCTATCGGAAAATGCACAATGTATGGCTTTTCGAAAGGAGAAAAAAAGAAATGTCACGTTACACTGGACCAGTCTGGAGAGTATCCAGAAGACTAGGTTATTCTATTTTAGGAAATGGTCAGGAATTGGCCAAGAGACAGACTATCCCTGGACAACATGGTGATGCCCGTCAGAAGAAGAAGACTGAATACGGTTTACAGATGGCTGAAAAGCAGAAGCTCAGATTCACCTATGGTGTCTCTGAACGTCAGTTCCAGCGTTTCTTCAAGATTGCTAAGGCTGATAGATCTAAAGCTACCGGTTTAGCCTTGATGCAGATGCTTGAATCCCGTCTTGATAACCTCGTCTTCCGTTTCGGTTTTGCCACTACTAGACGTCAGGCTAGACAGCTTGTCTGCCATGGTCATGTCGTCGTCAACGGCAAGAAGGTCGATATTCCGTCCTATATCTGCGGTGTCGGTGATGTAATTTCCTTCAAGGAAGCTTCTAAGTCCTTAAAGGTTGTTCATGAAGCTATTGATGCCAAGCCGTCAATTCCTCCGTATGTCACTGTTGATGCCAACAAGATTGAAGGCACCTTCACAAGATTACCTGAGAGAAGCGAGCTCACTTCTGAGATCGATGAAGCTCAGGTCATTGAATTCTACAACCGTAAGCTCTAATCCAATTTTCTTCCGGTCTTACCAAAGACCGGTTATATATGGCGGCTATGGTGAAGTGGTCAACACAAACGGCTGTGAACCGTCCATGCGAGGGTTCGAGTCCCTCTAGCCGCCCCATTGAAAAAATGCTCTGGTCTAATAGCCAGGGCTTTTTTTGTCGTCAAATCTTTCATATTTTCCTTTATTTAGGAAGTCACCAGCTAATAAACGAACTCTTTTAATTCTAGGAAACCCTTACCTCCAGTTCCACATCATCAAAAAAGCTCCCCAGTCAGACTAGGGAGCTAATTTTTTTATGGAAGTTAATTACTTCTGGATCTCAGCGTTGTCTTTAGCAGCATCCTTATGAAGGAAGTGATAGACAACAGCAGCTAAGCAGGCACCGGCAATAGGAGCGACAATGAAGATCCAGACTTCTTTCAAAGCTTCGGTCTCGCCATTGAAGATGGCAGTAGCAATAGCCGTAGCTAAGGAACGAGCCGGATTGACACTGGTTCCAGTGAAGTTGATGCCAAGAAGATGAACGCCAGTAAGAGTCAAACCAATCAGAGCACCAGCGGCATTAGGAGCCGGGAACTTCGAATCAGTGACATTGAGAATGACATAAACGAATAAGAAGGTAAGGATGATTTCAAGCAGTAAGGCGCCAATGATTCCACCGGCATCATACTGACCGATAGCGTAGTTGCAGGCATCGCCAACTAACGTGACATTAGCCATCTTAGCAATACCGAAGATGGTGATACCGCCTAAGATTCCGCCAATTAACTGAGCTCCAATATAAACTAAGAGTTCTTTCCAGCCAAAGGCCTTATCAGCAGGGGTCTTATTGAGCTTGTCTTTTAAGAAGACGCCAATGGAGACAGCCGGATTGATGTGGCAGCCAGAGATTCTTCCAATCGAGTAAGCCATGGCAATCAAAGCAATTCCGAAAGACAAAGCAGTGGCGACTAGTGAACCACCCGTAGCAGCAGCAACGCCGCAGGCAATCAAGACCAATGTAAACGTACCTAAACACTCAGCAATACCTTTTTTGATTAAATTCATGTGTTATCCTCCCTTTAATCAAAACAAAGACAGGTTTATTGTAAGCCCCTCATTCTAAAATGTGTAACATTTTTAAAATTAAGAACGTTTTAGTTGGCTTTTTAAGTTTCTTTAAGATAGTTTATAGCGTTTTTCTTTATCCTGTTATTCAATTTCAAAAAGACATGGCTTAGAATATTCCTATGAATGAAAACGAATACCAAAAGGAACTGATTTCTTTATCTGATAAGAAATATCAGGCTTTCTCCCAAAAGCTTGCTGGCAGCGATTTAAGGCTTCTAGGTATCAGGATTCCTCTTTTGGTGTCCCTGATCAAGAAAGAAAGCAAGGATGAAGAATTGCTGACTAGCAAATTAGATCCCAGTCTTAGCCTAGAAATGACTTTATCCTATTTAGGAATATCATTATTGAGGATGGATTCTTTTCAGGAACAGATGAAGTTTCTAACGGATAACCTTTATCTAGCTAAAAGCTGGATCTGCACTGACTGTTTAGGTAAATTCATTAAGAAGAGTACCTTAAAGGACTATCAGCCTTTCTTCAATCTTCTACTTAGAAAGAAGGATACCTGGTCCAAAAGGTTTGCTTTTGTTTATGCCTCTACTTATTTAAAGGATAGAAGGGTCCTAAGTCTTTTGAAGAAAATTAAGCCGACTACCGATTATTATGTTTTAATGAGTCAGGCTTGGTTCATTGCTAACCTAGGCGTCTATTATCCTTCTAACATCTATGAATTCCTTTCCCAATCCTCAATTTCTTCTTACTTGAAGAAAAAAGCTATCCAAAAGCTTTTGGAATCCTATAGGATCAGTCAAGGAGACAAAGACAGATACCGTTTATTAAGAAATCAAATATAAAAAGGAGCGAAGAAAGATGGAAGATCTATCACAGTTATGGAAAGGTTATCGACTTCAGGGAACGAATGGGAAAACCGTCTTTCTGATTAACGGCTATACGGGAACACCGGCGGAGCTATACACGGTGGCCTCATATCTAAACCAGGATGGCTATTCAATCATTGCCCCGCAGATTGCCGGACATACCACCTCTAAGGAAGACTTAAAGAAGACCACTTACAAGGATTGGTTAGCCTCCATAGAAGCTTCCTACTTAAAAGCCCGAAAGGAAAATCCTATTCTTTATGTTTTAGGCTTATCCATGGGTGGAGCCATGGCTTTGATCATTGATGAAGACTTAGAGGAAAAGCCGGATGCTTTAATCTTATACGAACCTTGTTTAACAATAAGAAACAAGGCTAGCTATGTTTCCTTCCTTTTCAAGGATATCGTTCCGGTGGTTAATTTTTCAAAGACCGACCTGCCAGATGGAAATGAGAAATATTTGCAGAATGATCAGGGCTTCTATACTAGCAAATTGAAAGACTTGGTGATGATTTCAAACAAAGCAAGGAAAAACCTAGATAAAGTCACGGCACCTTTCCTATGTTTCTTCTCCTTGAATGACTCAATGATTACTTCTAGAGGAATTAAAGAGCTCATCGTTAAAGCAAAAAGTCCAAATAAAAACCTGCATGTCCTCTCCGGAAATGAGCATATGATACAGATTGGTTATAAAGAACAGGAAGTCTTAAAAGCGACTAAGGACTACCTGAACTGTCTTTAGTCTTTGAAGCCTACTTCGGCTAATGTCTGCTTAAGAATCTCAGCTGAAGAGGTGAGCTTTTTGTTTTCCTCATAGCTTAAAGAAATCGGAACAATTCTTTCCACACCTTTAGCACAGATGATGGCAGGCATGGCCATGGTGACGCCATCAATGCCAAAGTCATCATGCAAAGCAGTGGAGATAGGTAAGATTGAGTGTTCGTCACGCATAACGGCGGAGCAGATTCTCGTCACTGCCATGCCGATGCCATAATAAGTGGCTTTTTTGCGTTTAATGATCTCATAGGCGGAATTCTTGACTGATTCGCCGATTTGCTTCATAGCTTCATCATGATTGAAGAAGCCCCGCATTTCACAGAACTGATGAATCGGAACACCGGCGACATTGGCGCTGCTCCAAACCGGTATTTCGCTGTCCCCATGTTCACCGATGATGAAGGCATGGATGGAGCGGGAATCAATTGAAAGATGCTGACCTAAAAGATAACGCAGTCTAGCGGTGTCCAAAACGGTTCCCGAACCGAAGACCCGGTTTTCAGGTAATCCGGATAGCTTCTGGGCGACCTTAGTCAAGACATCGACGGGATTAGCGACTACGAGAATGATTCCTTGGTAGTTTCTTTTCTTGATTTCCGGAATGATGGAAGAGAAGATAGCGGTATTTTTCTTTACCAAGTCAAGTCTAGTTTCACCTGGCTTCTGATTGGCGCCAGCGGTGATGATGATCATGTCGGCGTCATTGATGTCATCATAGCCTCCGGCAATGATTTCCATCGGATGAGAGAAAAGGAGACCGTGGGCAATATCCATGGCTTCACCTTCCGCTCGATCCTTATCGGCATCGATCAAGACCATCTTGGAAAAGATGCCTTTGATCATCAAAGTATAGGCAATGGTTGATCCGACAAATCCACAACCGATAATTACGACTTTGCGGTGGGTGTCAATGCCGACATCGCTCTCTTCGACCGTTTCAGCGGTTTTTTCTTCTTCGTTTTCCATTTTTTCAAATCTCCTTTGTACTACTACCCATAATTAAAGCACAAATTGGGTAAGATTACTTGCTATACGATATAATATTTTGGTAATGAGGGCAAGAATTATGACTGAAATTAGAAGTGAAAGCAGTTTAAAAGGCTATGATGAAAAAGGAAAACTTGTCTATGAGATTGATTTTCCGCTGGTTGACGGTTTCTTAGAAATCACCCATACCTTCGTCGATGATTCCTTGAGAGGTAAAGGAGTAGCAGGAGCTTTAGTGGAGAAAGTGAAAACCATTGCTTCGGAAAAAGGCCTCCGCATAAAGGCCACCTGTTCCTTTGCAAAAGCTTATTTTGAGAAGCACCCTAGTGATCTTTATGAGAAGTAGCTTTTAAGTTTTCCTTGTCTTTAAAAAGAAAGACAAAAGTTCCTTTATCGGTCCGAACAAATAAATAAGGATCCTGGTAATCAATTCCGTAGACGACTTCATTGAACGACATCTTCTTCAGCAGGGAGAAATCCAGGCTGGAGAAAACATAAATACGGAATTTGTTTTCGGGTTTAATGACGGTCAGATACAAAATCAGGTTCCGTTTATTGCTGACTTCAATATCGGCATAGGTTTCCTTGTAATCAAATTCCCGGGCCTGACTGTTAAGAGGCTTTAAAGGAACCGGAATTAGAAAGTCACAGCGCTGAATGATTTTCCCATTATGGCTGATCAGATTGAAGCCTAATTTCGTATCCGTCAATATCAGATGGCCTTGTTCAATAAAGAAGGCCTTATGGTAGTTTTCAATCCGGCTCTGATGAACTAAGGATCCTCCTTGGAAGAAGGAGATTTCACCGTTAGGTCCGAATAAGGCTAAGGTGCTTAGCTCAACGATGAATTTCAGTCCATTGAACCTTAGCCCGCTGTTTTCGAAGAAGATTTCCTCGACTGCGGTCTTCAGGTTCTTCCGGATAAGGATTGATTCGGCTTTTCCAGCGACGACTTCATCCGCCAGCAAATAAAGCTTGGTGCTGTCAGGTGAAAAACACGCATCTTTCAAAAGAAGAATGCCTTTCCCTTTATATTGAAAGACGAGGTTTCTCTTTAAAGAAGGAACCGCATATAAATATACGGAATCCGAAAACAGGGTTGAAAAGGCTAACAGGCTTCTTTTGTCAGGGGAGGGTATCAGACGGTTGACATAATCTAAATCCGGGCTTTTGACAATCGGAAGCAGATCCGTGGCTGAAAACACGGTCAGGCCATCAAGTGATTTGATGACTAAATAATTACCTAAATTTCCGATGGCGTTAGCGGAAACGAACTTCTTTATTAAAGTCAGTTTTGGCATATAACCATTATAGTTTACTTAAAGAGAATAGTAAAAGAGGTGAACTGCTGATATTTGGAATCAATCTTCAGCTCATAGCCAAATTTGTCGCAGATTTCCTTAACAATGGCTAAACCAAGGCCGGAACCTTTTCTTTCGGTCTCACTTCCGCTTTTACCTTGATAGAAACGGTTAAAGACTTTTTCCCGGTCTTCGTCCAAAACGCCGCATCCGGTGTTATAGGAGGTAAAGAGGTAGCCTTTCTTCTCTTTCTTAAGGGATAAACGGATAAGCTTCTTCTCACCATCGGCGTATTTGATGGCATTGTCAATCAATAAGGAGAATACCCGGTTGATATCCTTTTTATCCGCTTTGTGTAAAACCAGGTTAGGTTCAATAGTGCTTTCATAATCAATCTTTGATTCATAGGCCACAGCATCAAAGGACATGGATAAGTCAGATAAGGTGTCGGAGACATTGACGGGCTCTAAGGCCCTAGTCGTGGTCTCTAGCTTGCTTAACTCAATCATATCGAGGATAGTCTCATTCATCTTCTTGCACTGGCTGTCAATTGTATCAAAATACTGACTATCGCCATGTTGTTCCCTGAGGATGGTGTTATCGGCTGAGATGATGGCTAAGGGTGTCTTCAGTTCATGGCTGGCATTGGCGATGAAATCCTTCTGGTCCTTAATGGCTTGAATAGTGGGCTTAGAGACATAGTAAGATAAAAGATAAACTACCGGTATCAGGACAATGAAGATCGCTAGAAGTATATAAATCAGGTTAAATCCTAAGGTAGAACCGTTTTTCCTTTCGACATATTTATCAACTCCGGCTACGATGTAATCCACATCCTGAGAGATGACGTCGGATTGATTAGAGGAAGTCAGCAGCACCGAGGAGGACTCAGTCAAATCATTCTGAGCAAAAGGCATGTCGGCACTGTCAGTCTTAGCCTGCTCCATGGTGACAATGATGACAAAATAGTCACCGCTTTGAATATATTCCTTGCTGGTAGTGAATGTCTGTTCGCTGATTTTAAGATTGGAAAAGCAAGTAGCGGAATTCTCGGTATAGCCTTTACGCCACGTGTAATTGCCGGTAGAGGCCGAATAATCAATAATAAAACTACGATCCGAGTCATGATCGGTAGTGGCGGAATTGTAGTCTTCGTTGTCCGAAAGTTTCTTGACTTCCAAGGCAACGGCTTTACTTAAAAAATTGTTGGCATCCTGATTGAGGCGGGAAATAGAGAGGGAATAGAAGACAATCAGAATGACAACAAAAATGACTAAAACAATCCCCATCACCAACGAGGTGATACGGAAACGGGCACTGCGCTGAATCTTCTTAGTCTGATCAAGCTTCTCCTTCTTCATCATCCTGGGTATTCAGCATTAATTTGTAACCGACATTACGGATCGACTTAATCTTGACATTGGCGTTGATGCTCTGCAGCTTCTTTCTAAGGAAGGAAACATAGACTTCAACGGAATTATAGAAGGAATCAGAATCATAACCCCAGACACGGTCAAGGATATAACTCTTTTCAACGATCTTGTCAGTATTGGTGATCAATAATTCCATAATCAGATACTCTTTCAAAGATAAAGCGATGGTTCGAGGATCTTTGACGATAGTATGGTTGAGTTTATCGAGTTTGATATCTCCAAAAGCGACCAGATTAGGAACAATGTTGCCTTTTCGTCTTGTAAGAACGTAAAGACGGGCTAAAAGCTCCTCTAGAACAAAAGGCTTAGTAAGATAGTCATCGGCGCCAGCCAATAAGCCTTCGACCTTATCGTCAGTTGTAGCCTTAGCGGTCAGAATGATGATAGGAGTCTCAACCTTCTTAGCACGAAGATCCTTGATGATGGAGATGCCGTCCTTGCTAGGAAGCATCAAATCAAGAATGATGACATCATATAAACCGGTAGCGGCTTCATCGAATCCCTCTAGGCCGTCAAGCTTGATGCTGGAATCGACTTTGTGCATCTTGAGATACTCGTGAATGGCATCGGCAAGCTGCTTTTTGTCTTCAATAATCAGTACTTTCATAATTTACCTCTCTTCATTGAAATCATTATAAAATATTTCAATATTTAATACTATTATTGTTTTGTGGCTTTAAGGTTTGATTAAGGTTAGCATTAAGGTTAGCATTAAAAAAGCCCTTGTTTATCGATACCAAATATTAAAAATATTTAAAATTAGCGGTGATAACGGATGATGTAATTCCTTAAAAAGTCACTTGTTTTGCTTGAAAAATCCTTTTCGTCAGCCCGGTAAGTCCAGTTGGAGTCGGAAAGACTAGAAGGTAGGTTCATACGGCATTCATCGCCTTCAGCTAAAAGATCCTGTAAAGGGATAATGGCACCTCTTGTAGGACCAGCCAAGCAAAGTTTATCGGTCGTATAAGTCAAGTCTTCCAAGGTATCATCCTTGTATTCAACGTCAAAGGCTGAGCATTCTTTCTTTAAATCAAAAGCATAATTGGATAACTGCGCTTCATTCAAAGTTTTCAGATAACCTTTTATCGGCATGTTGTCATGGGTGCCCGTATAAGCAAAGTAATTGTAGGAGGAATTGGAGGGCTTATGCGAGTTAGTGGAATCACCGTCAAAGGCGAATTCCAATACTTTCATACCCGGGTAGGTGGAATCAGCTAATAGCTTTTTGACTCCATCATCGATGAATCCTAAGTCTTCAGCTATCAAAGGTTTATCAAGCAACCCTTCAAAGAGGGCAATGCCAGGTCCTTTTTCCCATTTTCCAATCTTAGCATCAGTTCTGCCAAAAGGAATCGAATAATAACTTGAGCAGCCACGGAAATGATCAATACGGAGAATATCGAAGTTAACTAAGTTCTTCAGTATTCTATCTTTGAACCAGGCATAGTTATCTTGGCTCATAACTTTCCAGTCATAAATAGGATTGCCCCATAACTGTCCTAAGGCGGAGAAGGCATCAGGTGGGCAACCAGCGACAAAGGTGGGATTATGGTTAGCATCAAAAAGGAACATCTGAGGGTATTTATAGG
>Ga0172378_10001707_pt1 | contig 20353 bp, 15 predicted proteins | sample GrowelOW332metaG_FD_119755 | JGI IMG/M metagenome (GOLD analysis project Ga0172378, IMG submission 119755) | Groundwater microbial communities from an aquifer near a municipal landfill in Southern Ontario, Canada - Pumphouse #3_1 metaG | ecosystem: Environmental > Aquatic > Deep subsurface >... | reverse complement strand
TTCAAAAATCATTTTTGTTGTCCTCCGATTATATCTGTAATTTTATTTTTATCTTGCCGAAGTTAATTTCTGTACTTATTCGGCTTATTTTATATAACTATATATATAATAATATCTTTTTGTGAATTTTGCAATAGTTTTTTCAAAATTCAATTATTATTTACATTTATTTTTACTTATTTCAAGTCTTTACGCATTAATCAAAATTCAAAACAAGAATATGATCATAATCATTGTTTAAAATCACCTCTTCGGGATTGGAAGTATTAACTTCTGCAGGTGTTCCTTCCACAATTTTATCCTGTGTTAAAATTTGATTTGTTATCGTAAGCTTTTTTTCGAGATTTTCTGAATTTCCGAGTTTAATTATAAAAAGATTATCTGAGATTAATTTGATATTAAATTTTTCACTGAAATCATATGCGTTAATACGTCCGTTGAACTGTGAAGCATTTACAGCTTTTATTGTATTTTTCATATAATCATATGTCTGATATTGATCCGAATACTCAGGGTATGTTCCTACAATTGCACTGTTTAGTGTCGGAAACTTGATACCAATAAGACTTTTCCCCTCAATCTCAAGTTTTCCCGCAACACACTCAAGTATCCTAAAATCCTCTGCCATTAAATAATATTCACCGGATATTTTTGAATAGTAAACTGCTTTATCCTCTATGATTACAAACTTAATTTTAGTAAGATTATTTCTGCTTATTTTCACATTCTTAACATAAAATGCACTGCTAAGAATTTTTTGCTCAGAAGTTTTATAATTAACACTTCCAAACTTGTCCGAAATACTGATTCCGGCATATTCTGCCAGCTCATCAGCACTATAAGGACATTCCCCATCAATTATAAATCCGCTAACGCGCATATTAGAATTGATAATAAGCAGAATGCCCATTATAATGGCAGCAAGAAGCACCACAAACAATCCAAGAAAAATCACCTGCGTTGCCTTGCTGTGAGATTTAATTTTGTAAATTATAAGTTTTAGAGTTCTCATTTTTACTTCCGTACTAATTTTTTATATGTTTCAATACAGCTCCTAATTTCGTGCAATATCAATCTATTTGCATCCTCTCGTGCAAATTGTGCAATATTCGAAGAAAGAGTTTTCAATAAAATATCATCTTCAAGCATATCAAGCACAAGCTTTTCAGCCGTGCCTTCAATTATATTTCTCTCCTCAAGCATTACCGCCGCCTTAGCATCAGCAAGTAACTTTGCGTTTTTAAACTGATGATTATCAACAACATTCGGCGACGGGATAAGCACAGCTGGCTTTTTAGCAAGTGCCAACTCGCTTACCGTTATTGCACCTGCTCTTGAAACAACAAGATCAGCAGCGGAAATATAGATAGGCATATTGTCAATAAAATCAAAAATTCTAATATTATTACATTCTGTAATTCCAGCGTGCTTTGCTTTCTCCATAAATTCATCATAGCCACATTTACCTGTTGCATGAATATGCATTACATCAGGTCTTTCCGCAACGGAGCGCATAACCTCAAGCATAGCTTCATTTACTCTTTCAGCTCCGAGACTGCCACCACAAGATACAATAACCTTTTTGATATTATCGGGAATATTCGCAGCTTTGCGAGCACTCTCTGTATTATATCCTAAAAATGCGCTTTTTGTAGGATTACCAACGCAAACGACTTTGTGTTTCTGTTCAAGCAAATCCTTTGTCTGCTCAAAATTAGTCAAAATACAATTAACGTGATTTTGCAGCATTTTAACCGCAAGACCAGGAATTGCGTTTGATTCGTGAACCATTGTGGGTATGTGCATTTTCGACGCCGCTTTGAGTATTGGCCAACAAACATAACCGCCTGTGCCAATCACTACATCAGGCTTAAATTCCTTTATTATCTTTTTTGCGTCATGAGGTGATTTCACAGCATAAAACAAAGCTACAATATTTGCAGGTGACAATGAACGACGTATTCCCTTCACTTTCACATGATATATTTTATATCCCTCAGCGCCGACAAGCCTGTTTTCAATTCCGTTTTTTGTTCCAACAAACGCTATTTCGAATTCCTTTTCGTTCTGTTTTATATTTTCGGCAATTGCAAGTGCAGGGGTAACATGACCACCTGTACCGCCACCTGTAATTAATACTCTCACAAATAATCTTTCCTTTCTTGTGCTGTAAAACTATTTACTAATAGTTGCATATCTCGATATGGCAAGAATAATACCCATTTCAAAAATCTGAATTGCCAAAGAAGTTCCTCCTGAGCTGAAAAACGGTAAAGATATTCCCGTATTGGGAATTGAATTTGTAACAACCGCTATATTTAAAGCCGCCTGCAAAGCAAGCTTAAAAGTAAGTCCATATACAACAAGCGAACAAAATTTATCAGGGACATTGCGTGCAATTTTAAACCCACGCCATACAATTACAGCAAAAAGGCCTATGACAATCAACGCTCCGATAAAACCAAGTTCCTCACATATAATCGTAAAAACAAAGTCATTTTGAGGCTGCGACACATAACCAAATTTTTGTCGACTATTTCCGAGTCCCAGCCCAAAAAATCCACCCGAACCTATTGCATAAAGTCCCTGCAATGTTTGCCAGCTTGAACCAAGTGGGTCAGCCTCAATATTAATCCACGCAAGTACTCTATCCTGCGCATATTCGGAGAAAACTATTAAAACTAAACCACAAAATGCTATCGTTCCAAATATTATAGCAAGCCACTTGAGCCTTGTTCCACCGAAAAACATAACAGCAACACCTATCATACCGATAATCAATAGCCCAGAAATATGCTTTTCAAGTGCGACGAGCATACAAACAGAGCCAAAAACCATAAAAGGAACAATTACACCGCATTTAAAATTTCCATGCCATTTTAGCGGAGACGTTATCTCTTTTTCATGCCGTGACATATATAAAGCAAGCATCATAATAACTGCCATTTTTGCAATTTCGGACGGCTGAATTGTAAAGAAACCGAGTGAAATCCATCTTTTTGCACCGCCACCCGATGTTCCTATCACAGGAACAAGCATTAGTAAAAATATTGATAGTGCATACGCAGAAATAGCAAAAATTTTAAGTCTTTCAGGTGTCTTAAAAACCCACAGCACTGCAATTGTCATTATTATACTTATACTTGCGAACAATATGTAGTTTTGAAGATAATATGTACTTTGGTCATAATAAAGTTCCGCATAAACCGAGCTTGCGCTGAATGACATAATTGAGCCGAAAATAAGTATTGCAATGACAAGCATTAGAAAAGTCCTATCAATACCACCTGCAACCAACTCTATTGGCTCATCCGCACCATTAGCCTCTGCTGACGAGGTATTTATAAACTCAGCATTTATAAGTTTACGCTCATCATGTCGGCGAACCGCTGATTTATATTTTGTAGCAACTTTTTGTAAAACTGTATTTTTGCTATCCTTTTCTTTTTTCATTGGTTCACCTCCCTATATCAAGAATAATTATAAATTAACCGAAAACCACGCAATGACACAAAAAGCAACTGTTAAAAGGCTGAAAACCGCAACAATTTTGCGTTCGCTCCAACCACATTTTTCAAAGTGATGATGTATCGGCGCCATTTTAAAAACTCGCTTTTTTGTCATTTTATAACAGCCCACCTGTATGATATCAGATAAAGCTTCCATCACATAGATAAATCCCGCGAAGAAAATTATAAGCGGTTCATTCATCATAAAAGCAGCACCCGTCACAAATCCACCTAAGAACAGAGAACCTGTGTCGCCCATGAATACTCGTGCAGGATAAGCATTATATACAAGGAATCCTGCTGTTGCACCAATTATTGAAGCTGAAATTAATGTAAGAGGCAAATCGTCTGTTGTCAGCGCAAAAACCGCAAATAAAACACCGATTATCAAGGTTACGCTACTTGCAAGACCGTCAATACCGTCAGTAAGATTAACACTGTTGACCATTCCAACTATAAATACAAATGCGAAAATATAATACACCCATCCCAGTTCAACAAGGTCGTCTGTAAAAGGAATACGCAAAGAGGTATCAAGGCTGTTTGTTCTAACCATCAACATGATATAAATTATAGCAGCAAGTGATTGAAGTACAATTTTCTGCATGAAAGATAGCCCTTGATTTTCTTTTTTTACAAGCTTACGATAGTCATCAAAAAAGCCTATCATCCCATTAAAAATTGCAAGTGCAACTGTAAGCGCCAGGGGTTCCAGTATATATGATTTTCCCTGAAAGGCAAAACCAAAGGCACAAGCAGCAAGCACGAGAAAAATAGGAATTATAAAGCAAACTCCACCCATTGTGGGTGTCCCCTCTTTACCTTTATGCCAACGTGGTCCGATATCGAGTATTCTCTGCCCAACCTTATGGCTCTTTAAAATGGGGATTATAATTTTTGACAATGCCACCGTCAAAACAAAGATAGTTAAACATGGAATAAAGAACTGTAATAATTTTTCTGCCATTTAATTTATTTAACTCCGTTAATTTATTATATAATCCGCTATTCTTTCAGCACGGATTGATCTGCTTGCTTTAATTAGGAGAACATCCCCCTCATGTAATGATTCGGATATCCTTTTTGCTAAAGGAAAAATATTTTCTATATCCGTATGCCTTACAATATCTGTTTCAAAAAAACCACCAGCTATTGCTCCATCTGCAATTTTTTGTGCATCTGTTCCAAGCACAAACAGCAAGTCGGCTCCTTTATCCGCAAGATATGTACCAACTTCATAATGAAATTTAGCGGAATTTCCGCCAAGCTCTTTCATGTCACCTAATAATAAAATTTTTCGTGTCTTTACTCCCTTACTCCCCGCCACCCTGCATAAGGTATCAATAGCGGCTCGCATTGAATCGGGACATGCGTTATAGCAATCTTTAATAATTGTTATACCTTTTGTATTAATTATTTGCTCTCTCATTTCAGCGTTTTTGAATTTGAGCAAGCCTTGACGGATATCTTCTTCTTTCATACCAGCCAAAATTCCGACGGCAAATGCAAAACCTGCAGCATATACATTGTGATTGCCAAATGAATTTATCTGTACTTTTGGTATGATTGTGCTTTTGATAATAAAATCAAAATATGTCCCGTTTTCATCATAATGAATATTAGTACAAAAATAATCACTTGCAGCGTCCGTAATGGAGAGGTGTTTTATGTTTATTCTGCTGTTCTCATAACATTTAAGCAATGGTTCATCACCGTTCAAAATAAGTGTTCCACCAGCTTTTATACCGTCGGCAATTTCAAGCTTTGCAAGACAAATATTTTCACGTGTTCCAAGTGCTTCAAGATGTGAAATGCCAATATTAGTTATAACTGCGATATCAGGCTCAGCCGCCCTTGAAAGCAATGATATTTCCCCTCTTTGCCCCATGCCCATTTCAAGTACGGTCATTTCCGATTTACCATCAGAGGCAAGCAATGAGAGTGGCATTCCTAGTGTACTGTTGAAATTGCCTTGTGTTTTGTAAAGACTGTATTGCCCGGATAAAACAGCGCTGATATATTCTTTGGTCGTGGTTTTTCCAACGCTTCCCGTAACCGCAACTCTTTTGTCCTTGTCACTCTTGCAATATTCTTTTGCAAGAGTGCTTAATAATTCATATATGTCATCTACAATCAAAGCAGAAAAGCTAAAACCTTTGTCGGCTACATCCTTGGGTAATTCATTACAGATAATAGCTCGACAACCGTTTTCGATAACGTTTCCAATATATTTATGTCCATCGGTACGGTCTCCTCGAATTGCAATAAAAGCTGTGTTTTCATCCGCTTCTCTTGAATCCGTACATATATATCCAAAAGCTGTATCTGTACCCGATAAAACAAGCTCACCGCCGCACATATTACAGACATCGCCCAATGTCAAATCGTTTTTCCCAAGCTTAACTCTCATCAGTTCTGTCTCCCAATTGTTTGTTCCTATATTTTTCGTAAGCGTTAATTACTATCTCTTTTTCAGAAAAATAATGTCTTCCGCTTTTGTCTATCTGATAATTTTCGTGCCCTTTACCTGCAAGTAATATTATATCATTTGCCAAGGCGTGTTCGATAAGATATTCAATGGCTTTTTTTCTATTCTCAATTACAACAAAATTAGCTTCACACTCTATGCCCTCAAGTATACCGTTTATAATATCAGAAAGGTTTTCGCCCCTTGAATTGTCAGAGGTTATAACGAAAAAGTCACTATGCTTTGAGGCTATCTCTCCCATTGCCGCTCTCTTGCTCTTGTCACGATCACCACCGCAACCAAAAAGCAGCACTATTCTACCCTTTTCTTTTTGAAGTTCCTTTGCGCTTAATAATAAATTAAACAGCGCATCAGGAGTATGAGCATAATCGATAAATACCGAAAAGTTTGCTGTGTTTGGGAGTTTAATCTTTTCAGACCTGCCACAAACGCCATATAATGAAATCAAAGCATCCTGAATTATTGCGGGCTGTATTTTATATTCTATGGCACAAGCTGCCGCCTGCAACGAATTTATAACCGTAAAGCTACCAGGTATATGGCTTTTAACTCTGAAAATCGCATTTGGGGAGCTGAGCTGATACTCAATTCCATGTGTGCCATGATTTTTTATATCCAAAGCCTTGTAATAACCTGTGTATCCACCTACACTGCAAGTTTTATACGGGCAAGTTAGTTTTCTGATAATTCTTATACTATAATTGCAATCCTCATTTACGAGAGCGCTTTTACACATTTCAAACAGCTTTGCTTTAGCGAGAAAATATTTTTCGAGTGTTTCATGAAAATCAAGATGTTCACTTGTCAAATTTGTGAATATAGCCATATCAAACACTATTGCGTCAAGTTTGCATAAGCTCAATGAATGCGAGCTTGCTTCCATAAACACAAAATCGGTTTTTTGCTCTGCGAGCTGTGCGAGTATTTTATAAAGATACTCGGGGTCAGGTGTTGTCATATTGGCAAGCGGATTATCACTTGTGGCACATTCCGATGATATAAGTCCCACGCAACCGAGCGTCCCGATTGATGCGCATTTATAGCCCGCCGCTGAAAAAATCACTCTAAGCATTTGAACAACCGTTGTTTTTCCGTTTGTCCCCGTAACGGCAACTATTTTCATCTTTGCCGCTGGATTATCATACCATTCGCTAAAAAGATATGCTGCTGCTTGTCGTGTATTTTCCACCTCGAGATAAATAACATTGTCAAGCACTTGATATTCCGAGCCCTTTTCAACAACCACTGCCACCGCACCTTTTTTAACCGCATCAGAAATGAAAAAGTGAGAATCGTTATTAAATCCCTTGATACAAATAAATAATCCGTTTTTATCAACATTTCTTGAATTTACTGAAATATTTTCAATTTCTATGTCTTTATCTGTAAAAGCACCTATACATTCAGCCAGCCGTACAAGCATCATAATAAAGTCCTCCGAAAAGTTATTATTTTAACTTCCCGATAAGTATCACATTAAACTTATGTATCGTTAAGATCGTCCAAATCAACATCCATATACCTAAATGTAACCGTAACAACCGTTCCCTTGGGTACCTTTGTTCCCGCTTCAGGAAACTGATCAACAACCGTTGCAACAGAATCACTTGATATATAATTTTTTGTTCCCTCAATTTTTATATTATAGCCACTATTTATAAGCGTTTGATTTGCAGCAACAGCCGTCATTCCGACAAGATTAGGAACGGTCTGTGTTGATTCTGGCTCTGTGGTTGATGTATAAAAATATATTATTGCGTTTTCCTTTTCAACTGTTGTGCCAGATATTGGTAACTGATAAAGTGCTATATCCCCATCTCCGATAACTTCTGTTTTATATCCAGAGCGTTCTGCATAATCAATAGCAACATTAACAGACCAGCCCTTGTATGAAGGAACGTCAACACTTAAATTTTCAAGCTCAGCCTCTGTATACTCAGGAGCCAATCCGAGATAAGGAAGTATATCCGCCATGATATTTGCTATGTACGGAGCAGCAATAATGCTTCCATAAAGAACACCCTGTGTAGGTGTATCAATCATTATAAGAGCTATATATTGAGGATCGTTTGAAGGGGCATATCCTACGCAAGAGCAGATATAAGCGCCTTCATCAACGCCTTTTTTCTCTGATGTACCTGTTTTTGCTGCTATTTTATAACCAGCAACATAACAGTTTTTTGCACCGCCATCAACAGAAACACCCTCCTCAAGAATTGCGGATATTTCCGAACAGATGTCTGTACTAACAACCTGACGACGTATTATGGGTTCATTCTTTAAAATTATATTGCCATTTGCATCTGTTATTTCATCAACAATATAAGGAGTTACAAGATATCCACCGTTTGCAACTGCTGCAAGCGCACATATATGCTGTATTGCAGTTATATTGAAATTCTGACCGAACGCTGCTGTCACAAGTTCAAGCTCGTTAAAGTTTTCGGTTGTATGGAAGATACTCATACCCTCACCAGGCAGATCAATACCCGTTTTCTCAACATATCCAAATGCTTTGAAATAATTATAAAATGCTGTATTTCCAATTCGCTGACCAACCTGCATAAAAACTACGTTGCATGACTGTTTGAGCCCTTCTGCAAAAGTAAGATTTCCATGTCCTTGAAGCCTAGCGCAGTGAATTGTAACGCCTGACACTACATATGAGCCAGGGCAATAAAAAGGCGTATCAACCGTAACTACCTTTTCAGTAAGTGCCATTGCAGAAGTAATCACCTTAAATGTTGAACCTGGAATATAAGAATCCGTTATTGCTTTATTGGACCACATTTCAAGAGTCATCAGCTTTTTCTGTTCTTCATATTCGTCACTATTTATATCAAGTCCGAGAGCATTAAGCTTTTCCTGATAATAATCAACGAGTGTCCACGGACTGTTTAAATCAAACCCTGGCGTGGTTGCCATTGCAAGAATTTCCCCAGTGTTTACATTCATTACAATACCGCATGCGCGGTTTGATGCGCCGCACTCAGTAACGGTTGTAAGCAGCTGTTCTTCAAGCACGGCCTGAACATGTTTGTCGAGTGTTGTTTTGATATTATACCCTTCAATAGCTGGAATATATCTCTCGTAACCAAAGGGCATCTCATTGCCAAACGCATCTCTTGCAGTCACATATTTGCCGTCTATTCCAGCAAGATATTCATTATATTCATTTTCAAGTCCATAAAGACCTACATTGTCAGCACTTGTAAAGCCTAAGACAGAAGATGCGAGTGTATCATACGGATAATATCTAATACTTACAGCTTCAAGATAAATTTCATTGTAAAGATCGTTTTTTTCAATGAATTCCCTAACCGTTTGCGCAACTTCCTCATAAACATTTTTTGCTATTGTTCTGTCAAGTTTATTAGTATATGTTGTTTGAGTAAGCACGAAATCATAATCAACCCCCAAAAGCTCGGAAAGTCCCTTAGCAACAAATTCCGTATGGTCTGATATGCCGTTATCTGCTGCTTCCTCAGATGCGTCCATTATTCCAAGTGGGGAAATAAATATTCTATATGCCGTAGTATTAGTTGCGAGCATTGCACCATTTCTGTCCGTAATATCTCCTCGTGGAGCTGTTATAACGGATTCAGTTGTCATCTGCTCTATTACCTTAGCTTGATATTTGTCAAAATCAACTGTCTGTAAGCATAAAATTCTTATTAATAAAAAGCAAAAAGCCAATAGTAATATAATTAATACGATATTAGCTCTTGACAGCTTTTTGGGGCTAATAGGCTCTATCGGCATTTTCTTTTCTCCTATAAAATTTAAATAAACGGTGCCAAGCACGGAATATTGTAAGCGTATGGGCCGCCGCTTGCATATCCGTTGCCGACTATCCTCATGATAATCCATAAGGATTATACTGCGGGATTGTTCGGCACGCTTTTCACCGTTCCTCAATTCTGAGATTAATTATTTGCAAGTGTCAATATAATTTATTACAAATTAATAATTTTTATACCTTATACCGACGCTTATTTTGTTTTGAATCCAAATGCGCTGAGCAGTGAATCAAGATTAATAGTCTCATTATTTGTTGTCTCATAATTTGTTATCTTATCATCATTCTCAAGTGTTATATATTTTACTGTTGCATAATCCTTTGCTATCATACCGTATTCAGCGGCAATCTTATCAAGGTCTGCAAGTTCGTTTTTAATTTCGAGCTTTGACTGTAACTCCTCACCCTCATCCTCAAGTTGTGTAACCTCATATTCAAGCTGTGTAACCTGATTAGATGTGGTGTTGAGCAATACAGAACTTCCGACAATGAGCATAAGAGAAACTGCAACCGTGAAAACAGCCATAACAACCGTCAAAGGTAATATCCTTGTTTTACTTGTGTCTTGATAATCCTTCTGTTCTGGAGTATTCCATTTCTTACCAAGATTTTCAAAAAAGCTTTTAATTTTTGACTGCTTTACATGAGTTTCAGCAGCTTTGTGTTCATTGAGATTAGATTTTTGTATTGCCTGCAATGACTGCACTCTTATTGTGCTTGATGTGTCCCTAACCGTGCCTGTAATAACAGTCTTTGCTGTTAAGTTTCTTGCTGCAACATTATTTCTCACGCTGTTAGGAATATATACGTTTCCCTGATTCGTATTTCTATATGTATTATTTTGATTTGGATTTTCTGCTCTATATGAACCTGTCTGACGTCTCACTTGACCGTCATTCTCACTTCTGTAAGAGCCTGTATCTCGTCTTTGTTGATTTGCAACATCATATCTTGCTTGATTTACGTTATCGTTTCTATATGAACCTGTATCGGCATGACTATGGCGGCTGTTCTGAAAGCTATCCACAAAATCATCCGAGGTCAAATATTTTTGATTATTATTTGCGCTTACGTTCTTCACAGCAAGATGATCACCGTTTGTAACCGGTGTTGAACAAATGTTGTTATTGTTAATTCTCTGGGTTCCGTTACTCTGGTCAACCGTTCTGTTCATTTTCTTGCCTCCGCTATTTTATAATTTTTCTGCCACTCTCAGCTTGGCGCTCCGTGAGCGTGGATTTTCATCAAGCTCTTTTTCGCTTGGCAAAATTGGTTTTTTTGTTATGATTTTTACCTTTGGTTTATTTCCACAAATACATATGGGAAAGTTTTTAGGGCAAGTACATCCCTGTGCTGCATCCATATATTCATGTTTAACAATTCTGTCCTCAAGGGAATGAAATGTTATCACTGCAATATGTCCGCCTGTATTCAAAAGATTGATTGCCGAACGTACAGCAGGAGATATTACCGAAAGTTCTCCGTTTACCTCAATCCTTATTGCTTGAAAAGTTCGTTTAGCGGGATGATGTCCGCCTGCCTTTGCCTCACGTGGCATTGCATACTTTATAATATTCACAAGCTCACCTGTTGTTTCAATGGGAGCTTTTTCTCTTTGTTCAATTATTCTTGATACAATTCTGTTTGTGTATCTTTCTTCACCGTATTCAAAAAGAATTCGTTTAAGTTCATTCTGCGAATAAGTGTTTACAACTATTTTTGCATCAAGTGCTGCGCTCTTATCCATCCGCATATCAAGAGGAGCATCTGCATTATACGAAAAGCCTCTGTCGACACTGTCGAGCTGATATGATGAAACTCCGAGGTCCATCAGCACGCCGTCAATTTTATCTATACCTAATTCCTTACAAACCTCGCCGATGTTTGCAAAATTGTTTTTTACAAGTGTTACACGGTCCGCAAAAGGTAAAAGCCTTTTACCAGCCGCCTCAATTGCATCAATGTCCTGGTCTATGGCTATTAATCTTCCACTTTCAAGACGCTTTGCAATTTCATATGAATGACCGCCGCCGCCTGCTGTCCCGTCGATATATATACCGTCAGGCTTTATGTTGAGCGCTTCTATACATTCGTCAAGCAATACCGAGCGGTGCGAAAAAGTAATATCGTTATTATTATCCATCAAAGTCCGCAAGCCTCGAGAGCAGCCCTTATAGCATTCTTGTCGCTGTTAAGTACTGTAGCCTCATAAACTTCGCTCGCCCAAATTTCTGCGTAATCACCACATCCGACTATTACCGCATCTTTTTTGATTTGTGAATAATCAACTAGTGCTTGAGAGAGCAATATACGTCCCTGATTGTCTGGTACAACTTTTAATGCCTTTGAGTTCAACTCACGCAAAACCATTTCAGAAATCTTACGTTCAAGTTTTTTGATGGGTTCAAGATAAGCTTCCCAACCCTCCATTGTGTAAATGGTTAAGCATGTGCTTCTCACGTTTTGAACGACCATAAAAGATAAGCCAAGCTCGTCACGATGCTTTGCCGGAATAAACAGTCTGTTTTTGGGATCAAGAGCGTGTGTATATTCAGATGTAAGCATGGCCTTTCTCCTTTCGTTCGTCCTTCGTGTTGTGGAGTATAAAAACATTTTAAAACATTTCGCTCCACTTTCCACCACGTTGCATTATTATTATACAATGATATAAATAAAAAATCAATAGCATTTAAGAAAAAAACAAAATAAATTGTTCAGTTTTTTTTGTATTTATCTGTTTTTTTTAGCATGAAATGCTTTTAATGTGTTTTGTAGCTCCATATTGTTGATTTAATTACATTAAATTACATAATTTTAAAAATTAGAGTAAATCTCATTTTTCATTATAAACCGACATCAAAAAAAGTGGGTAATCCCCACTTTTTACATATGTTTGCTTTTTTACAACAAGAAATAATATTTTCACTTAAGACATAACAATCATTTTAAACACGCAAAAAATTCTTTCAAACGCTGAAAATTTATTTTTTCTACAAAAGCAGGACAGACTATAACAGCCCATCCTGCTTATTTTAATATTCGGCCAACATCTGTTTGAGACGGAGTATAACCTCATCGACTCTCAGCCTATCCTCGGCATACGCTTTGCGTAAAAGTTCGGTGGGTATATACTCGTCATACTTATCAAAAACAGGTATTTCCCCTGTTGCAACAAGCGAGTGACAATCAATCCCATCTAATTTAACAATATCATTCAACTTTGAAATCAGCTGGTAATCATTGCACCCTTCCATTTTAAATTTCAGGTAATAGCACCCCTCAAACTCAATGGAAGAAATGCCTAATTGCAAAGAGTATTTTTGAATGAATTTTTTAAACGTACGGAATGAACGTGTCCCAAGCCACGGAAACACACACCATGAATAACCGCCAAGAGAAATAACTGAATGCTCAGTTACTTTTGTTTTTCTCGCAAGTGCACGCATAACCTCAAGCCTTTTTTTTGCATTTGGCATAAGATAAGAATACTCCGTATCCTCAATAAGCACTTTTTTCATTTGCTCAAGAATTTTCGTGTGTATTTCGCCAAAGTCACCAGGCCATGCAACCTCCATTTTGCCCTCAACAGCTTTTACATAAACAAGCTTTCGTGCAACATCAAGCTCCTCGCACTCCCAAACTCGTCCAGCAAGTGCAAAACGGTCACCGCAAGGCGGCGGCGTTGTGATAGTTCCAATCTCATCCGAACCACAGCGAACCGTAAAATCTTCACTATCCTTAAAGACAGCATAAAACTTAAAGCTTTTTAGCAATTTCTCACCTGCAAGCCCAATTATCAACCCTTTTTCATCCGTCATTTCGATATAATCATTTTGAATCATTGAAACAATTAAAGTTTTATAATCTTCTTTTGTAATAAGGGCAAACGCAGGCAAATTAAGCACTCTGTCGGCAAGCGCTCTAGGCGTAAGTTCGCCAGATGAAGCTAAAATGCTCAGCGTTTGATGAAATGCAAGGCTAAGTGGCATTTTTCTTGACATAGGAGGCTCAATAAAGCTCTCCTCAATGTAAAGCTGTATAATCGCAATACCACGCAACAACTCCCAGTCAAAAAGCTGTGGCAAAGGTGTGTTTGGCAGTGCGCTTTCCTCACGAAAAACCATTATCATCTCAGGCGGATCTCCCCGTCTTCCTGAACGGCCAAGCCTCTGCAAAAACGACGAAACAGAATTTGGAGACTCTTTGTGCACAATTCGCTCAAGTCTACCTATATCAATTCCAAGCTCCATAGTAACCGTTGCGCAGGTTACCGCAAGTATCTCGGGATCTTTCATTTTTGCTTCGGCTTCTTCACGCAAAGCCGCCGATAGGTTGCCGTGATGAATTAAAAATATATCAGGATCGCCACGCATTTTTGCAATTTGTCGCATTGTAGCAGTGACATATTCGGTTTCCTCTCTTGAATTTGAAAATATTAGAGATTTACGGTCACAAACCGCATTATACATATATTCATAACCTGCATCTATTGAAGCGGTTGCTGATGGAATCGCCCTATTTTGTGTCTGATCTATCCTTGTATCATCGATATAAAAATGCTCAATTCCAAGTCTCCATCTGATTTTCCCTCGCTCAATTATAGGGATATCAACAGCCGTTTCGCTGTTGCCTGCAAGCCACTCTGCCGCTTTTTCGGGATTTCCGACAGTTGCGCTAAGTCCAATTCGACGTACAGGATGACCAATCAACCGTTCAATTCTTGAAATCTGGCAAATAATCTGATTTCCCCTATCTGAGCCCGTCAGTGTATGAATTTCATCAATTATTACATATTTCAAATCACAAAACAAACGAACAATATCGTTAGAGCGATTTATAAGCATGCTTTCAAGCGATTCGGGTGTTATTTGAAGTATTCCCTCAGGATTTTTCAAGAGCTTGTTCTTGTGCGACGCAGAGACGTCTCCGTGCCAATGCGTAACCACAATCCCACTTTCTTCAAGTAATTCATTAATTCTTAAAAACTGGTCGTTGATAAGACTTTTAAGCGGCGCTATATATATAACCGATATGCTTTTTTGCACATTTTCATATAATTCCGACAGTATTGGGAAAAATACCGCTTCGGTCTTTCCGCTTGCAGTAGATGAGGTCAACAGCAAATGATGATCTGTTTCAAAAATTGTTTTGGCTGCCGCTATTTGAACCTCTCTTAAAGCCTCCCATGAATTTTTATAAATAAATTCTCTGATAAAATCAGGAAATTGAGCAAAAACCGACTGCCCATCATCAGCTGTTATTTTAATGTTATTTATCATTGCCGTGTTCCCTGCCTTTCTAACACGCTTTAAAAATCAATGTCTTCCGATGTTATAGTTTTTTTCTTTGCAGACAGTTCTCCGTCACCATCAATATCTTTATCCATACCACTCTGCACCTCACAGATATGAACCGAACCAATAACCGACTCAAATGTGGCACTTTGGTTTTGCATCAAAATATTTAGCACTGTGATATAATCCCTGAGCATTTCACGGGGAGTAATCATTGTGTTTGCCCCTGCTCTCTCAAGACAAATTTTCAAAAAAGCTAAAATATTTTCTTCTGTTATATTGAGTGAAATACCATAGTTCTGCTCATAAAGCGCTGTAATTCTGTAAACGAGAGCATACAATTCCTCATCGGTAAGTCTACGCAAACGAATTACGGGTGAGAGCAGATTTTTATATCCTTCCGTAGCAAAACGGCTGTCACAAAGACGACTCCTTAGCGCTTCATAGCTGAAAAGTCCTCTGCGGCTATCCTCAAGAAATTGCGGAGTTCCTCCAAGGACACAACAAAGTCCTGGTGCTCTGCCCTGCAGAGTATCATTAAACATTGAAAGAATTTTTTCATAATTGTTTTCTCTTGAAATTCGGTTTGGTATCTTATATAAATTTACACATTCATCAATAAACATAACAAGACCACGGTAACCAATTATCTGTGATAGAAAAGCCCACAATTTAATAAAATCATACCAATTTTCATCATCTATGATAACCGAAACATTAAAGCCAAGTTCCTTTTTCGCTTCGGTCTTTGTCGAGAACTCGCCTCTTAACCATCGCAAACAAGAGCTCATTTTAATATCGTCACCGTCAACAAAAGCTCTGTAATACTCGGATACGACCTTTGCAAAATCAAAACCGCCGACCATATATTCAGAACGTCTAAGGTTGTTTAAAATTTTTGAATCAAGAGCCGTTTGGAACTGTACACTGTCGGACGAAATTCCCGAATCAATTAGCTCCGATTTTGCATTTTCTATAAAACGTGCAATTATTTTCGTCAGTGCCGCTCCATCAGGTGAGCTTTTAGATGCCATATTTTTCATAAGCTCACGGTATGTTGCAACACCTGTACCGCTACTTCCATATAATCTACGTTCTGGAGACAAATCCGCATCCACACACAAAAAATTCCGCTCAAGCGCATACCCTCGGACGAGCTGTATTAAAAAGCTTTTTCCACTACCGTATCTGCCTATTAAAAACCTCATTCTGCATCCGCCCTCACTGATAGCTTCAAGATCAGAAAGCAAAGCGGAAATTTCATCCGTGCGTCCTATCGCAATATAAGGCGCTCCAGCTCGTGGAACAACTCCTGCTGATACTGACGCAATCAATGACGATAAAATTCTTTTAGGTATTTTCTGTACATTATTATTATTTAAAGACATTTAAAAATTCCTCCATATAATCACCAAGTATCATATATCCATCCCCCTCGTTATAAAGCAAAACATCTCCCCATAAATCAAGTGCAATTTCATTTATTTTGTCTGCAAATGTGTCAAGCATTTTACCATGTTTAAGTGCATAATCACGCTGAGCAGCAAAATTTCCTGCAATGACAAAATTTAAAAATTCCGTATATTTGCCAAAGGGATTTTCATCAGCTGTATTTTGAGCAAGTTCTGTAAATACTGGTTCTACTTGCTCCACCTCAACAACTTGATCCCCCACAACTTCATCTTTTTCCGCAAACGTTTCAATGAGCGTGTCAACGGTTTCCCATGAAGTTTTCTCAATATTCAGAGCATCCTCAATTGAAATATCAACTTGTATTACATCATAATTGGGATCAAACTGCTCTGTTTCTTCTTTTTTAGCAACTATTTGTTTTAGAGGAATAAAATCCTTAAAATATTCGTCTATACATTGCCTGATTTCAGGAGACAACGATATAACTGTAAGTCTTGATTTTATACCAAGCAATGCGCGAATTTTATTCTCTGAATATTTAACTATATCGCTTATCATGAAACGCAATTCGTGAGAATTTGAAAAGGACGAAAGCGACACAAGTATTTTCCTTTTAATAGACGATGAACTATGAACTCCTATGAATGCAAGCCTCTTGATGGTATTGTCCTCAAGACCTACACTTGACAAAAAGCCATTGGGCGACAGTCGCCTCATTGCATAAGAAAGGGATTCCTTAATGTGTTTATCATATATAGGCAAATTATCTCCAACTGCAAACTTACTTTTCCTATAATCATAATTTGAGCAATAAGACAAAAGGATATCAGCTACTTTTTTGTTTTTGTTAAAATCTGCGCAGAAAAACAACTCCTTCATCATACAATGTGGCATAAGTGTGACAAGCTTCTCTGCATCGATAATTTCGGAAATATTAAGTTTATAAATCAATGCAAAATCACAAATCCATTCACCGCATAGCCTGTTGAGAAATTTGTAATATATACTGTATTTTTCCCATAACTCAAGTAGTGTTATTAAAGATTTTTTTACATTAAGACGATCGCCAAGATTGATAAGCTCATAAATATATAACAAAACATAACTTGAATCGGTTCTTATATATTCTCCACTTCTAACCATGTCGCGCCAATATAAATACCAATCAAGCTGGCGTTTAGTCAATTGTGTATATTGGGGTGAATATGCAAAAAATTCCACTTCATCGCATGGGTGTCCGTGAATATCGGAATATTTTATAGCATCCTCAAGAAACCTATCGTATTCGTCAACAGAACAACTAAACGAATATATTTCAACGTGATGAACAAGCGAATTTTCAATATCATATTCATAGTCAGGCACTTTTGGCTTTTTCTGTGGTTTGTATGGGGGAATGAAATAGGTTTTTGCATCTTTCTTTTCGCTTTTTACGGTTGGCTCTGTGCTTAATTCGATTTTTACAGTACCTATGGGGGTATGAATTTGAATTTTATTTTTTTGCTTAGGTACTATATCATCGATATTCCAAAACTTATCAAGCTCATCACTTGATAAGCCGTTATCTTTTTTATTCATATCCTCACCCCTTCCATATGGTTAATATATTATTATACCATGATAATATTTTGATGTCAATATTTTTCGTACTTTTTGACATATTTACAAGCATATTAAAAAGTAAAAATATACAAAGTAATAAAAAGATAGCTTTTTTGAAAAATCTAAAAAAAAGTCTTGACAAATATATCGAAATCGTGTATAATAACACCCGTCACCTAAGCGAGAGTGGCGGAACTGGCAGACGCGCACGTTTGAGGGGCGTGTGGTTTATACCATACGGGTTCAAGTCCCGTTTCTCGCACCATTCGGCAGTGCCGACAGCCTATCGGGTGTTGGTACTGCTATTTTATTGCCTTATTAAACCAATAAGCAGATAAAATCTGGCAAACCCTCAAATTGACGGAGGCATAGCTCAGTTGGTTAGAGTGCATGCTTGACATGCATGAGGTCGTTGGTTCGATTCCAACTGTCTCCACCATTTAAAAAGTCCGCAAGTCCTTGATAATAAAGGATTTACGGACTTTTTGCTTTTGCTTTGTTTTTGAGTAATTTTGAGTAAAACGCTCTCAAATTGTGTAAAACGGTTTCGATAGCACACAAAATAGAACACAAATTATAACTTTGGTGCATTAATTTTCTCACTTAACTTTATATCAACAATTGCAACAACTTGCATGAGACGAGCATCCAAACAAACGCATTTTTGTAAGCGTTGCTTGCTTTACCGCTTCTTTAATCATTGGCATCAAATCAGTCATACCCATTCCTTCTTTATACCCATCGTGTGCTGCCTTCGCCGCAGCAACATTAATATCTGTAAATATATTAACCTTAGATATCCCCTTTTCAATTGCTGTGCGGAAATCGTCATCCGACAATCCTGATCCACCGTGAAGAACCAAAGGTACGCTAACCATATCAGCAATTTCAGCCAACCTATCGAAATCCAATTTTGGCTTGTTCTTATAAGCACCATGTGCCGTACCGATTGCTACTGCTAAGGCATCGACTCCTGTAACTTCAGCAAATCGTTTAGCTTCTGAAGATTCGGTATAGATTGAGTTATCACCCGTTCCACTGCCTTCTGCGCTGCTATCGTTAGCACCAACATGCCCAAGCTCGGCTTCTACGGTAACGTTGTGAGAATGAGCAAACTTAACCATATTAGCACCTTCACGACAATTATCATCAAAGCTTTTTGTAGAACAGTCATACATTACAGAAGTGAATCCAAGTGATATCGCTTTATGTATGCGATCTAAAGTTAAGCCGTGATCATAGTGCAGCACAACTGGCACAGTTGCTTTTTCTGCAAGTGAAATTAACATTGGAGCAAGTTCTTCCAAACTTGCAAACGGCAAAAGCACCTCTGCAGTTCCGATGATAACTGGAGATTGGGATTCTTCCGCTGCAGTCAGTACTCCTTTTGCCATTTCCAGATTCACGGTGTTAAACAGGCCTACCGCATATTTATTTTTCTTAGCATCAATTAAAACTTCATTAAGATTTACTAACATATTATTTTGTCCCTTTCAATTTCAAATAAGAATAATGTTATTCAGTAATTTTTGGTATTCTTTTAATACGTGGGTCAGTAAAAATATCATATTCATCAAAACTCTGTGTACTGAATTCCGACACAACCGCTCCCTGCTCCCCAGATTGAAACCAGTGTTTGATGTTCGGATATATTGTATATTGTTCTCCTGGATGTAACACAATTTCGTGCCATGCCGTGTACCATTCCTCGCTACCACTTGGCGCTTTCGCAGAAGAATTTTTTGCAGATTCACCTTCTACATACAAAAAAACGGTTCCATAACGACAGCGAAAAGTTTCCTGCTTTCCAATGTAATTGGCGAACGGCGAATGAATATGCTCGGGACATGTCTGGTGAGGAAACAATACCATCTCTTTGGCACAATATTTATCTGAATTAATATAAGTAACAATTTCAAGTCCAGTTTTTTCGAGTTCATCTAATGAAAAATCTACCACCTCTATATTGCTTTTCTCATCATTTGTGAGTGCAATTCCTGCTTTTTTATAAATTTTCAGTGCTGCCTGCCTTGCTTTCTCATAAGTTTGTTTGTTCATAAAATTACAATTCCTCGTATAATATATTTGCAGTGCTTTTTTAATATCAATTAATCTTACATCTCTTCTGGCTTTTCATCCATTTGATAATTTCTTCTTTGGTCTGCATTCCACTAACCGAGTCTTCCTTTGAAAGGCAGAACGCGGCGGCGGCAGATGCAAACTCAAGGATCTCGTTTTCAGAGAATCC
>Ga0172378_10001706_pt1 | contig 20356 bp, 12 predicted proteins | sample GrowelOW332metaG_FD_119755 | JGI IMG/M metagenome (GOLD analysis project Ga0172378, IMG submission 119755) | Groundwater microbial communities from an aquifer near a municipal landfill in Southern Ontario, Canada - Pumphouse #3_1 metaG | ecosystem: Environmental > Aquatic > Deep subsurface >... | reverse complement strand
TGATAAAAGAGACGATAAAGGACGTTTATCAATCAAAGCAGAGCCTGATAATCGTGCTCTAAAAGGAAGTGTAAAAGTGGAGTTGACGTCTCTGGATGGAGAGAATATTCTATCCGAAACACTATCTGCCAATAAACTTTCTTCTGGGATATTATGGGATAATCTTATAGTAAAACGTTGGTATCCAAATGGTTTAGGCGATCAGGTTTTGTATACTTTAAACTTGATTTTATATGATGAAAATGATGTAATTGCTCAGCAAAACACCTACAGGATCGGATTTAGAAATTTGGAATGGCTGCCTACTAAGGGAGCACCTGCTAACGCTGATCATTGGCTTTGTTCTGTAAACAATCAATCATTCTTTCTGCAAGGAATTAACTGGACACCTATTCGCCCCAACTTTGCAGACTTGACACAATTAGATTATCAGAAATTATTGAAATCATACAAAAATATGGGTGTGAATGCCATTCGAATTTGGGGAGGAGGATTCCCTGAAAAAGACTGGCTTTATGATATTTGTGACGAGATGGGGATACTTATATGGCAGGATTTTCCATTAAGTTCTTCTGGTCTTGAAAATTACCCACCTGATGGAGAAAAAGAGATTTATGAAATTACAGAAATCGCAAGGCATTATGTTACCCGTTTGGAGCATCATCCTTCATTGATGCTATGGTGTGGTGGAAATGAACTTTACCAAAAAGGAGATGTTGCGCCAATAACAGATACTCATAAAATGATTGCAGCGATAAAACAGGTTGTTAAATCGCTTGATCCTACTAGAAAATTTGTTCCCGGCTCTCCATCGGGTCCCACCATAAGTAATGATCCAAGTTTATATAGTCAAGCAGTTAGTTGGGATGTACACGGCCCTTGGAAACTACCTTTTACTCAACCCTCAAATTATATGGAATTAGTAAAGAATTATTGGACGAAGAGTGATGCAATGATGCATTCTGAAGCTGGTGTTCCTGGAGCAATGTCTGTAGAAATGATGAAAAAGTATAAAGGGAAATATGAATTATTGCCAGCAAGTACGGATAATCCTTTGTGGCGGAATGTAAACTGGTGGATTCAGTGGAATGAGTATTTATCAGAAGGGAAAAGTCCCGATAATTTAAAGGAATATGTTGCCTGGAGTCAACAAAGACAGGCTGACGGTTTATCTACAGCAGTAAAGGCAGCGAAAAACAGATTCCCTGGGTGTGGAGGTTTTTTTATTTGGATGGGACATGATAGTTTTCCCTGCATGGAAAATACTTCAATCATCGATTTTGAGGGAAATCCGAAACCGGTCGTGAATAAATTGTCTAAAATATTTAATGATAACACATATTTAAAACAACATGAAAACAATTAATGCTATTAAATCCTTGTATTATATCATAATACTATTATTCATGATCGGCTGTGGTAATTCAACTTCAGAAGACCATCAAAATGATAAAGATTCAACTGGAGAGGAACAAAAGAATGAAGTTTCTTCAATGGAAGATGTTCCTAATCCTGTTTTGGGAGAACCTATAGCAGATTATACTAAATGGGAAATCAAAAACGGCAAGTTTTATTTTGATGGAGATTGGAAATTTTTGAAAACGGCCAAACCACTTATTAATTTTTCAGATGCTGCCTCGGTTGACAGGTTAATTTCTAATTTGGATATCATTAGGTCTAAGTATTATACCAGTATTGAACTGAATTGCTATTGGCATCAATTTGATTTAAATGGAGATGGAATTCCTGATAAATCGTTAGAACCTTTAAATAAACTGATTAATGCTATTTATGATAAAGGAATGTATCCCTGTCTTTCTGTAGAAACATATGCTGTTGGTGGGGGTGCTATACCTGATGGTTTTTGGAAATTACACCCAGATGCATTCGCAATAAATGAAAAAGGAGAGAAGGTGACAGATACCGAGTATGGATTTGGCTCAAAAGTCGTTTCAATTTTTCATGAAGGATATAGAGAGACTGTTCATAAATTTATAAAAAGCTTGGCAGAAGGAATAGATACAAAAAAAATACTCTATTTCGAAACAACAGTTGAACCTCAGTATATGGGAGCCATACCTCTTTGCTATAGTGTTTCAGCTAAAAATGAATATAAAAAATGGAGGAATGAAAATGGAATAACTGATACAGAATCAGAAATGCCAAATACTTTTCCAATATCAGATTCGTTTATTAAAAATAGTACTTGGAATAAGTTCAGAGCGCAGTTTCTTGCTAAATGGGTAAATGAAGATGCCGCAGCATATCGTGCTGTAGCAGGCGATAATGCTTATGTAGCAGTTGATTATTTGGATGCAAACGAAAAGGAACAATACCTAAGAATGGGAGATCCTGTTGAATTTCTATCTCACCTCACAGCACTCAATATTATACAGGTCAATTGGTCTTGGTATTTTCCTGAAAATAAACCCAATCAAAAAGCATATGACCGTGTTTGGAGTGTGATGAGAGGAAAAAAGAATGATTGGGCTATTTCTGAACATATGACATTTAATGGGAGTGATTTTTTACATTTTAGTGAATTCGAGCTTAAAAATATCTTGGAGAATACGTTGAAACAAGGTACTCGTTTTGGATGGGAATTTGTTAGCGTCATACCTGAACGTAGTGATAGTTTTAGTCTGTATAACAACGATTGGTCGCCAAAAAGAGTGATGGCATTTGTAGATGACTATTGGGGTTATTGGCTCATGAGAGTTGGAGAATATGAAAAAAACAAAGGGAAATAAACATTACTAATGAACCCAAAATTTTAAATAAATGAAGACAAAATCTGTTGCCTCTCTATTATTAATTTTCTTTTTGCTAATATCTTGTGGTAAAGATGAAAATCTAAATGACATAGAGGATCCCTCTGATAAACCTGAGAATACAATCATAATTAAAGATAAGAGTGTTTTGGGTAAAAGCATTCGTGATTTTAATGTACTCCCAGAGAATGATCCTACTACGAATATGAAAAACCTCCAAATGGCAATTGACTGGGCATCAAATAGCGGAGCAGCTTTGTTTGTTGAGCCTTCAGATCAACCATATCATGTACAAGGAGGATTAATATTAAGGAATAATGTATCATTGATAGGTGTTCATGGACCTACTCCACGAGGTACGATAAATCCAAAGCAAAAAGGTACACCTGTAGGAAGTGTTTTTAAAATTACCGATAGAAGAAACCCTTTTATCACAGTTGAAGCAGGTACACAAATTAAAGGGATACAATTTTGGTATTCAGATCAAACAATCAATGACCCTACAAAAATTGTCCAATATCCTGCTACAATAAAAGCATCCCAAACTAGTAGAGCACAAGGTGTTTATCTATCTTGTCTTACTTTTTATGGTGAATATTTAGCGATTGATTTTAACACTCCTAGAGAAAATCCATGTGAATTAATGACTTTTGAACATTGCTATGGATATCCACTAAGTGGTGAATTTATTCGTATTGATAATTGTTATGATATCCCACGATTATTACATTGTCATGTTAATCCTGCAATACAACGCTTTATTGGAGGTCAGTATTCACCCTCTGTTGTTGATGCTGTAACTGCGAAAAAGACATACGCATATACAATTAATCATACTGATAATGCACAGTTAATTGATATTTTCACTTTTGGAACCTACGGTGGTATTTATCTGGGTGGTGATACTTACGGGCAATTAACTAATTTCAATCTAGACTGTGTAGCGATAGGTATTTATAAAAAAGGGAATAATACATTCAATAGAAATTGGCAAATAGCGCAAGGTTCCATCATCGCAAATGTTGGAAATGATGTTAAGGATATTCACCCGTTTGTTATAGAAGGCGAAGGTCATACCTCAATAACTAATGTAGAAGCGTTTTCAGGAGCTAATGCAGCATTAACTACAGTAAAAGAAAATAACTCATGGGATTTTATGTTAGTTGATGGTGATAAAAAACTGACGATTTCTATGCATGGATGTAGAATGAGAAATTATGCTTCAGAAAATCCGATTACTCTACGAAATGAGCACGCTGTTATTTATGCTGATGGTTGTTTTGATAAGTACGAAAACCTATTTAGTTTACCTTGATATGTAATTCCGGATAGAGTTAACAATATATATATTTATTGTACCAGCAATTCTCACTTTGTACTTCTTAATGTGCAGATAAATAATGTTTTAAAGATATTTATAAATGAATATAGAAAACAATTTTATACAATCAAATCTATTTGAAATGAAAAAGAATAAGCAAATTTGTTTGATAATTTTTTTGTGTGTTTTTATTTGTAGTTGTAAACAATTATCTACAATTAATTCAAATGAAAATTCTTACATAAGTATTCGTGAATTTAATGTTCTGCCCGAGAATAGTCCACAAACCAATAAAAAAAATCTACAGGAAGCTATTAATTGGGCTTCAGAAAGGGGAGCTGCATTATTTGTTGATCCTTCTGAAGAACCTTATCCAATGGATGGAGGTATTATACTTAAAGAAAATGTATCACTAATTGGTGTACACGGTCCGACTCCACGTGGTACGATTAACCCAAATAAGAAAGGTACACCAGTTGGAAGTGTTTTCAAGATCACAGACAAAGAGAATGTATTCATCACTGTTGAATCTGCGACACAAATTAAGGGGATTCAGTTTTGGTACCCAGAACAAACGATCAAGGACCCATTGAAAATAATACCTTATCCTGCAACTATACAAACATCTAAAACATCTTCAACTCAGGGCGTGTATTTATCATGTCTCACCTTTTACGGTGAATATTTGGCTATGGATTTTAATTGTGATCCACAATATATATGCGAATTAATGACCTTTGAGCACTGTTATGGATATCCATTAAGCGGAGAATTCATAAGAATAGATTATTGTTATGATATACCTAGATTGCTTCATTGTCATGTAAATCCCGCTGTACAAAGATTTATAGGTGGTCAATACTCACCAGCTGTTGTAGATGCTGTAATTGCAAATAAAACCTTCGCTTATTCAATTAATCACACAGATAATGCCCAAATGATAGATATTTTCACATTTGGTACTTATGGTGGTATTTTCTTGGGTGGTGACACTTATGGTCAATTAACGAACTTCAATCTTGACTGCGTTGCTGTTGGTATTTATAAAAAAGGGAATAACACATTCAATAGAAATTGGCAGATTGCTCAGGGATCTATAATTGCTAATACCGGAGAACAAATTGAAAATATTCACCCAATCATAATTGAGGGGGAAGGTCATACTTCGTTTACAAATGTTGAATCTTTTTCTGGCTTAAACCCTGCATTAACTACAGTCGATGAAAAACAATCATGGGATTACATGATAATTAAAGGTGATAAAAAAACAACTGTTTCACTTTTTGGATGTAGAATGAGAAATTATGTTTCAGATCAACCATTTACAATTCATAATAAAAAGGCAACTTTACATGTAAATGGATGTTTTGATAAAAATGAAGCATTAATCTCTTACTAAAGAATAGAAATATACGTAGAAACCTAGAATTTATTTATCTGAATATCACTGAATGTGATATTCAGATAAATTTGAAATTACTCCTAAATGATCGTTTCAAAAGTGAGCCATAAAGCCGATATTACTGGGATTACATTTACACATAAAGGAAATGATAAGAAATATTAATTTTATATACTTCTGCACTTTAACAATATTGCTTTGTTCTTGTAGTAAATTTCATCAGAGTTCGAAGTATTATTTTGATGAAACAGGTATATCGAGAGAAAACCTTGAATCTTATCTTCACCGGTCTGTAACGATGTCTGAATTCTTAACATTTGACCCCTATTGTAACGATGGTTTTTATCCAGACAAAGAAAGAGATGTAAAACTGATTCAGAATGTTGGAGCAAAATTCATTGGGCGAGCTATATATCGTTGGGGTGGTGAAAGTGTTTTTAATACTCCCGATTTCTTAGATAAAGCCAAGAAACTGACAACTCTAGTGCATGAAACCGACCCAGATGTTGTTTTTCAGGCTGCAATTTTTGAAGCTGTCAGCACGGAGGTGAACAGTATAGGTATACCAGAATGGGTTTTCATTGAATTTAATCTACCTTTTGAAAAACGCAACTTCAATTATTATGAGATGCTAAATAGTAATGGTAAGTACAAAGATTTTTGGGGTGAAGGAATTAGTGTTCCTGATATCTCCAAGACTGAAACTAAACTATGGTTTTTGTTTCTTGCCGGTACATACCTGAAAATTGGTTGCGAAGCACTTCACTTGGGACAGATTGCATTGATAGGAATGGAGGATAATAATTTCAAACACTGGGGCGAGCTGCTAGATATGATTCGAAGTTATGCAAGAAAAAATGCTCGTAGGAAATGGGTACTGCTAGATGCTCATACACCTTTTGGAGGGATGGTAATTAATGGAAAAAGTCTGTTAGATTTCAATTCTTTTCCTTTACGAATAAAAGAAATCCCTGAAAAACCACAAAAATCTGTTCTGGAAATGGGTTATTTAGACAGTTTTTACGGTCGGAGCAAAGGCGGAATTACTCCTTCTGGATGGGAATGTGAGTCACTACCATATTTGGTTGAGTTTGATAATTTCGGAGTGAGTGAAACTCCGGGTGAAGCTACCATTGATTCTCATTATGTTTGGGGATATGATGAGATCACATGGTTCTGCCTGCAAGATGAAGCATACAGAAATGAATGGTTAAAGTATGCTTATGATTGGATAAGAGAAAATGATTCTAATGGATTCTTACAAATGCCCGTTTGCCGTATTATGTTGACAGGGAAAGATAGTCTTGTAAGAAAATGCCATTCCAACACTCGAACTGCAGATTTTCCACAAGGTCTAAATCTGGAAGAGACAATTAAAGAAATCTGGTTACAATAATTATAAGGATGTGAAAAACAAATACCTTCTGTTATTAACAATCATAATTAGCATGTATACACGTAATGCGACTAGTCAAATCCAAGAACTAGAATGGTCTATAGCTTACCACAAGGAAATGTTGGAGCAACCTGATAGGTGGTTTACAGCACAGGTTCCTGGAGCTGTACAGTTGGACATTATGAAGGGTGAGAATTATGCACAACCTTGGTGGTATGGAGATAACTTTCGCCAATTTGATTGGATGGAGAGTTGGTATTTTACGTATAAAACCAATTTTAAGAAACCATCTTTAAAAAGGGGAGAGCAGTTGTTCTTTTTTTCGAAAGGGATAGATTATCAATTTCAAATTTATTTGAACAATCAAAAAATATGGGAACAGGAAGGGATGTTTAGATATGTTGATATTGATATAACTAATTATTTGGAGACAGAAAATGAACTGAAAATAATTGTGATGCCAATCCCATCGATTGGAGTTCCTTATGAAAAAGGAAAAGATACTTACCGCCAAAACGCCCGTGAAAGTGTAAAGCCTGCAGTAAGTTATGGTTGGGACTGGCACCCACGTTTGGTCACTCGTGGTATTTGGGATGAAACCGGACTAATTGTTCGTAATAAATCACGCTTGTCCGATGTGAAGGTAGACTACAACCTAAATGCAACTCTAACTAGTGCAAATGTATTCTTAGAGGTGAATGGTGTCGAAATTGCAGGAAAAGAAATTAAATGGGTTTTGACAGATCCTACTGGGAAAAGAATTGTTGAAAAGTTGATATCGTTGCAAGAAAACGAATGTATCATCCATCAATCATTACCAGAGATTTGCCTTTGGTGGCCAAATGGATATGGTTCTGCATCTTTATATACAAGTGATTTGTATTTGTTGGATCAGAACAATGAAATATTAGAACAACAAACTAAAAAGATTGGATTTCGCAAGGTGCGACTTGTCATGAATGAAAAGTTACGGGAAGAATCCAGTTTCCCAAAAACTCGTTCTGTAGCACCTGCATCACTGGAAATCAACAACCAGCGAATATTTGCTAAAGGATCCAACTGGGTTCACCCAGAGTTATTCGTTGGATTAATCACCCCTGAGCTATATCGAAAACAACTAGTTCTTGCAAAAGAGGCCAACTTCAATCTACTTCGTGTTTGGGGGGGAGGTATCACTAACAAAGAGGTATTTTATGATATATGCGATGAATTAGGAATCATGGTATGGCAGGAGTTTCCATTGGCTTGTAACAACTATACAGATGATGAGAAATATCTAAAGGTCCTTGAGCAAGAAGCTCGTTCAATTATTAACAGAGTAAAAACACATGTTTGTCTAGCTATTTGGTCGGGAGGTAATGAATTATTCAACAGCTGGAGTGGAATGACTGACCAGTCGCTGGCCTTACGTTTGCTCAATAGTCTTTGTTATGAGTTAGATCGATATACTCCCTTCATTTACACTTCACCACTCTACGGCATCGGTCATGGACACTATATATTCTACGACAGAGAAAAGAATAAGGATTTGTTTCAATGGATGGCACGTGCCAATTACACCGCATACACAGAATTTGCAGTACCCGGAGCAGCCAATATTGAAGTGTTGAAAAGTTTCATCCCAACTAATGACCTTTTTCCTCCTAAACGCAATACGTCATGGGAAAGCCATCATGCTATGGGTTCATGGGAAGCTGACAGTTGGCTCGATATGCCTACACTTGAACATTATTTTGATACAATAAGAACAATTGAAGAATTAGTCGCTTACAGTCAGCTTTTACAATGTGAAGGGTTGAAATTTATATATGAAGAGGCTCGTCGACAAAAGCCATATTGTAGCATGGCTTTAAGTTGGTGCTACCAAGAGCCATGGCCAACAGCTGCGAATAACAGCCTGATAAATTGGCCAAACGAAGTGAAGCCTGCATATTATCATGTAACTAAAGCATGTCGACCAATATTAGCCAGTGCACGTATTCCGAAATTTGAGTGGAGTGCAGGAGGGGTCTTTTCTTGTGATTTATTCATGTTGAACGACTCCTATAGAAAACTTGAAAAATCAAACATTGAAGTAATCATACAGTATGATGATAAGGAGATGCTTTTAATGAGATGGGATTGTCCTGCTTCTAATGATTTCTGTAATGTAGAAGGTCCCACAGTAACAGTCGAAATTCCGGAGATGGATAGTGATTTTTTTACCTTATTGGTACGAGTAGTTGATAAACCGGAATATAATTCATCCTATCTGTTGCACTTTTCAGGAAATAATTGTAAAAAAGTCCTTCCATCTGGAGAATACTTCAGAGGAGAAACAGAATTTACTTATACCAAATATTATAATTGAAACGAACATACAAATTTTACATGATGAATATATGTATATTTTAATAGATATAATAACAATATTTTAATATTATTTATGAAAAGCAAGATGTCATTAAAAAAGGTGTTGCCTGTTATAAGCTGTTTTTTTGTAATGGGTATTGTGGACTTGGTTGGAATATCAACCAATTATGTTAAACAGGATTTCGGACTGAAAGATTCAATAGCGAATCTTCTTCCTTTGAGTTTATTCTTGTGGTTTGCTATACTAGCAGTACCAACTAGTATGGTAATGAATAAAATAGGGAGAAAACGTACCGTCATCATTAGCATGATACTTACATTGTTAGCTATGATTGTACCATTAATTGTATATAATTTTCCAATAATGTTATTTGCTTTTGCTTTATTGGGAATAGGAAATACAATAATTCAAGTGTCGCTTAACCCATTGTTAACCAATGTTATAAGTGATGATCGCCTTACAAGTAGTTTAACGATGGGACAATTTATTAAAGCTATTGCAGCATTTCTTGGTCCCATCATTGCCAGTTGGACAGCAATGAGTTTTGGTGATTGGAAGTTCGTTTTCCTTATTTACGGTATAGTGACTATTTTAACAGGGATATGGTTAGTTTTGACCCCTATTACTGAAGAAAAAACAAAACAAAAAACGTCATCATTAGGTGATACTTTCGCTCTTTTGAAAGATAAAATGATTCTTATTTTTTTCATAGGGATACTTTTTGTCGTAGGTATTGATGTAGGACTCAATACAACTATCCCTAAATATTTAATTGAAAAATGTAATATTCCGTTAGAAAAAGCAGGATTGGGAACAAGTCTCTATTTTATTGCAAGAACGTTAGGAACTTTTATTGGTGCATTATTATTGGTAACCATTTCTGCAAAAAGATTTTTTAAAATAAGTATGCTTGTTGCAATACCAGCATTGATTATTATGCTGTTCACTACAAAAGTATGGAGTATTTTAACACTGGTTTTTATTGTTGGCTTTGCAATCTCTAATGTCTTTTCGATAATTTTTTCATATGCATTAAAACGTAAACCAGAGAATGCTAATGAAATATCCGGTTTGTTGATTATGGGTGTAGCTGGTGGAGCTATAATACTTCCACTTATGGGATTGGCTGCCGATTCTTTTGGACAAACCGTGGCAATGGGACTCCTATTGTTATTGATGGGATATTTGTTGTATTGTTCAATGATTATTAATGAGAAAAAAGTTCAATAAATTAAATACATTCTAATTACTTAATAAATTTTGAAAATATGAAACGAAGTGAAATAAATCGGATTATTGTAGACGCGAAGAATTTTTTAGCAGATCATCAGTTCCATCTGCCACCTTGGGCATATTGGGGACTTTCAGATTGGAAAAAGAATAAAGAAAGTGTATCTGAAGTAATGAACAACATGTTGGGATGGGATATTACTGATTTTGGCTCTGGTGATTTTTATAAAAGAGGCTTGTTTTTGTTCACATTAAGAAATGGAAAGTTTAACGTTGATAAGAAAACATATGCTGAGAAGATAATGATTGTAGAGGAAAATCAAGAAACACCGATGCACTTTCATTGGTCAAAGATGGAAGATATTATAAATCGTGGTGGTGGTAATTTAGTTATTGAGTTATACAATGCCACATCCGATGATTTGTTGGATGAAACTACACCAGTACGGTTGAAAACTGATGGTGTAGAAAGAATAGAAGAACCAGGAGGTAAGGTGATTCTAAAACCAGGAGAAAGCATTTGCCTTGAACAAGGAATGTATCATCGCTTTTATGGTGAACCAGGAAAAGGTAAAGTCCTCGTAGGAGAAGTAAGTGCAGTAAACGATGATACTTCAGATAATCGATTTAATGAGACAGTAGGTAGGTTCCCTAATATAGAGGAAGACGAAGAGCCCATCCACTTGTTGGTGTCAGATTATGAAAAGTTTCTTGGATAATGAAAAAAACAATTAGAATATCAGGAACAGGATGTGCATTGGTTGATTATCTATACAAACCTGTGTCTTTTACGAGTGAATTATTCAAAAGATGCCTTTCAGTAACTCCAGGGGATGGAGGATTATTTCCAGGCAAACTTGTTCTCAGAGACGAATTTGAGAAATTCTCAGGTGAAGACTATTTAAAAGTAAGAGATCAGATCACCAACGGAAATCCTCCTGTAACATTAAATATTGGAGGACCATCCATTGTTTCCTTGATTCACACTGCTCAAATGTTAGCCGGAATGAATGCTGAGGTTTACTTTTACGGAAGTAAAGGCAGAGATGACGGGGCAAATTTTATTGATGAGAACTTACGACAAACTCCGTTGGCAATAGGTAAATATAAGATTTCAGATAAATACACTGCATTTACTGATGTACTTTCTGATCCAAATTATGATCATGGGCATGGGGAGCGTATATTTATCAATAATATTGGTGCTGCATGGGATCTTTATCCCGAGGATTTAGATGAAGACTTCTTTAAAAGTGATATTGTTGTTTTTGGAGGTACAGCATTGGTTCCCCATATACATGAATCATTATTAGAGTTGCTTAAAAAGTCGAAAGATAATGGTGCACTAACAATTGTCAATACTGTATACGACTTCTTAAATGAGAAAAAGAATCCAAGTAAGCCATGGCCTTTAGGTTCTTCAATGAAGTCATATCAATATATTGACCTTCTAATTACTGATAAGGAAGAAGCTCTCCGATTAAGTGATAAGGACATAATTGATGATGCTTTATCATTTTGTCTAGAAGCAGGTGTTGGAGGTATAATTATTACTCACGGAGCCAATCCGCTTTCATATGCATTTAACAATCAGCTATTCGGGAGTTCGAGAGGTTGTAAACCAGTTTCAGAGAAAGTAAGAAATTTAATAATTAAACACCCTGAAAAAGTTGGTGATACTACAGGGTGTGGAGATAATTTTGTTGGAGGTGTTATTGCAAATATTGCCGAACAGTTACTAGAAAATCGCTCTCTCCAAATAGATATGGATAAAGCTATTGCCATGGGAGTTGTTTCGGGAGGTTATGCATGTTTCTACAATGGAGGAACTTATTTTGAGAAAAATCCAGGAGAGAAAAAACAATTGATAGAACCTTTCTTCAACGAATATCTTCTTCAATTAGAAAGCAAAAGTTTATATTGATAAATACTGTCTGATGAAAATAAAAAAAATTGTTGTTTTTGGCGCAGGAAAAATTGGACGATCTTTTATCGGGCAAGTTTTTAACCGGTCAGGTTATGAAGTTGTTTTTGTAGATATCAACAAGCAACTGATTGACATGATGAATCGCGAAAGACATTACCGTGTAATTATTAAAGATGGTGATAACGAAGAAACACTTCAAATTGAAAATATAAAAGGTGTTTGTCTTGACGACGAAGAGAATGTAATTCTTGAATTAAAAGATGCTGGAATTGTTTCTCTTTCAGTTGGACAGTTAGGTTTGCAAAAAGCAATTCCAATTATAGCTAGATCTTTAATTGCTCGACGTAATGATTATGGAGATGAACCATTAGATATAATCATTGCTGAGAACATGCGTAATGCAGATATATTTATCAGAGAAGAGCTAAGGAAGTATCTACCGGATAATTATCCAATTAAGCAGTTGGTAGGTTTGGTTGAGACTAGTATTGGAAAAATGGTTCCAATTATGACACAGAAGGATGTAGAAGATGATCCATTGCAGGTTTTTGCAGAACCTTATAACTCGTTGATAGTTTCAAGGAGTAGCTTCATTAATCCTCTTCCTGAAGTTCCTTTCTTGGCTCCAAAAGATAATATTAAAGCCTGGGTAGATAGAAAGTTGTTTATCCATAATTTAGGCCATGCAACAACTGCTTATTTAGGATTTAAAGCTCATCCAGATGCAGTATATATCAGTGAAGTATTGGATGATAATGAAATTCTTTTAGAAGTTCGTCAAACAATGCTACAAGCTGCAGATATTTTACGCTCACTTTACCCTGAAGAATTTACGCATCAACAATTAGAGGATCACACTGACGACTTGTTGCATCGATTTAGGAATAAAAGTCTAGGAGATACCTTATTTCGTGTTGGGTGTGACCTTTATCGTAAACTAGGACCAGAAGACAGATTGGTTGCACCAGTAAGTGCGGCTCTTAAAACAAATAAATCTTATCATTTAATATTACGTGCAATAGAAGCCGGTATTTCTTTTAGAGGAAAGGATCAGAATGGCAACTATTACCCATCCGATATGTTGTTTTTTGAGGAGGCAAAAAAAGGCAATCGCTATGTTTTAGAAAATATTTGTAAACTCCCCGTTAATTTATTGTATACCAAATAAAAATTTGATATGAAGAGAATATTATTAATTACAATTATGTTGGCTATAATACTTGCCGGTTGCCAACAATCAATTACAAAGGAAAAGAATAAAGAACCTATCGATTATGTCAATAATCGTATTGGTAATATTAGTATTCTTCTTGTACCCACATTCCCGGTTACTCATCTTCCAAACAGCATGCTCCGTATGATTCCAGCTCATACCGAGTTTGTCACAGACCGGATGAAGGGACTTCCGTTGAATGTGCCATCACATCGCCAAGGTGATGTACTTTATCTGATGCCTTATTGTGGAGATATGTCTGAATTGACAACAAAACTAGATTATCGATACGATCACGAAGAATCTACTCCTTATCACTATTCAGTCTTATTGGATGATTATGGTATCTTGACGCGTTTTGCTCCTGCTGCGCGCTCTGCAATTTTCTCGTTGACCTATGAAAACGAAGGCCCTCGATATGTCATGTTGCGTACTGCAGGCGAGGGCGAATTGAAAGCAGAGAATAATATCATGCATGGATATGAGATCTATCATGGGACCAAACATTACTTCTATCTTGAATTTGACCAGAATCCAGTAGAGAGCGGACTCAAAGAGAAAGATAATAACAAGGCTATATATGCTCGTTTTGCAGAAAATACAAAAGAGGTACGCATTCGCTATGGAGTATCCTATATTAGCGTAGAACAAGCACAGAAAAATCTTAACAATGAAGTAACAGGTTTTGATATTGATGCATTGGCAGATGCAGCACGTGACAAATGGAACGAAACATTGGGAAAAATTGAAGTGGAAGGTGCTACAGAGGATCAGAAAACAGTATTTTATACTTCACTCTACCGAGCACACGAAAGGATGATCAATATTTCTGAGGATGGAAGATATTACAACGGTTTTGACGGGAAAGTACATGACGATGGTGGGGTTTCATTTTGGACTGATGACTGGATTTGGGACAATTACCTGGCATTGCATCCATTGCAAATTATTCTTAATCCCAAACAAGAAGAAGAAAAGCTTGCATCATATATAAGGATGTATGAACAATCTGAAGAAAAGTGGATGCCTACCTTCCCTTGTGTGTTCGGTGATGCTCATTGTATGAATGGAAACCATGCTGCCGTAATGTTTGCAGATGCCTTGAGTAAAGGGATAAAATTTGATGTGGAGAAGGCATTCGAGGGAATGAAAAATTCAGTTCTCAACGAAACCATGATTCCTTGGCGACGTGCTCCAAAAACTGAGCTTGATGACTTTTATCATAAAAATGGATGGTTTCCAGCACTCCATCCTGGTGAAAAAGAAACGGTTTCTATTGTTAGTGATTTTGAACAGAGAAATGCAGTAGCCGTTACACAGGCAGCATCTTATGATGACTGGAGTATTGCTCAAATGGCGAAGTATTTGCAAAAAGAGGAAGACTATAACTTTTTCCTGAACCGTGCATTTAACTATCGCAATCTGTTCAACAAAGAGACAGGCTTTTTCCATCCAAAGGATAAGAATGGAGCATTTATAGAACCATTTGACTACATTTTCTCAGGTGGGATTGGAGCTAGGGCATATTATGATGAAAACAATGCCTGGACCTATATTTGGGATGTTCGTCATAACGTTTCAGATCTAATCGATCTGTTTGGTGGTAATCAACCTTTCATTGATAAGTTGGATCAACTATTTGTAGAGGATTTAAAATTACCTAAATGGCAATATTATGCGGTACATCCTGATGCTACTGGTAATGTTGGTCAATTTGTAATGGGTAATGAACCAAGCTTCCATATTCCTTACCTTTATAATTATGCTGGTCAACCTTGGAAAACACAGAAACGTATCCGAATGTTGCTGGAAAGTTGGTTTCGTAACGACCTGATGGGTATTCCTGGTGATGAGGATGGTGGTGGAATGACAGCTTTTGTAGTCTTTTCACAATTAGGATTTTATCCTGTAACACCAGGTATTCCTGTGTATACAATAGGAAGCCCTATATTTACAAAATCGACAATTAATTTGGATAATGGAAAAAAATTCACGGTTGAGGCTAAAAATGCTTCTTGGAGCAATAAATATATTCAATCTGCCACTCTGAATGGAGAAGTGTTGAATCGTACCTGGTTTACACACGATGATTTGATTAGTGGTGGTGTGTTAGTACTTGAGATGGGTGATCGTCCAAACAAAGAGTGGGGTGTTGACTCTCCGCCTCCCTCAGCGACTGATATGCAGTAATTAGTTTTTCCTCCTTTACAGAAGGGGAAAACAAAAGAAGGTCTAGTGTCAAACTCAATCAAAGTAATTTTTAAATTATGAATAGAATTATTATCATCTGTTTATTGCTCTCTTTTCTACCGAGTTATGCACAGATTGTTGAAAAGGTCACTGATCCTGTGGAGTGGGTGAACCCATTGATTGGTACTCAGTCTAAACATTCGTTATCCAATGGAAATGTCTATCCGGCAATAGCCCTGCCATGGGGTATGAATTTCTGGACCCCTCAAACAGGGAAGATGGGAGATGGATGGGTTTATTCCTATGAAAGTGATAAAATTAATGGTTTTAGACAAATACATCAACCTAGTCCTTGGATTGGCGATTATGGGCAGTTTTCTATAATGCCGGTGACTGGTAAACCACTCTTTGGTGAAGAGGAACGTGCAAGCTGGTTTTCTCATAAAGCTGAGATAGTTAAACCTTATTATTATAGTGTTTACCTAGCAGAACATGATGTTGTTACTGAGATAACACCTACTGAACGGGCAGCTTTTTTTCGTTTCACATTCCCTGAGAATGAAAATTCATTCGTGGTTATTGATGCACTTGATATGGGATCATATATAAAAATTATTCCCATAGAACGAAAAATCATTGGTTATACAACAAAAAATAGTGGTGGTGTTCCTAATAACTTTAAAAATTACTTTGTAATTGAGTTCGATAAACCATTTACCTTTCATGCTACTTTCGATAACCAGACATTGAGTCTAAATAAACTGGAAAACAGAGCGGATCATACCGGTGCTGTTATTGGGTTTAGTACGACAAAAGGTGAGATGGTGAACGCGCGTGTTGCATCTTCATTTATTAGTCATGAGCAGGCTGAGTTAAATTTAAAAGAGCTGGATACAGATGATTTTAATCAGGTGAAACAAAAAGGAAAAGAATCTTGGAATAAAGTGTTAAAGACTATTGAAGTTGAGGGTGGTACAGTTGATCAAACTCGTACTTTCTACACCTGTCTTTATCGCTCCTTGCTATTTCCGAGAAAACTGTATGAGATTGATGAAAAGGGTGATGTCATTCATTATAGTCCATATAACGGAGAAGTGCTGCCTGGGCGTATGTTCACTGATACTGGTTTCTGGGATACTTTTCGAAGTCTCTTTCCTTTTCTAAATCTTGCATTTCCCTCAGTTAATGCCGAAATACAGGAGGGTCTTGTCAATACTTTTCTAGAAAGTGGTTTTCTTCCTGAATGGGCAAGTCCAGGTCATCGCAACTCAATGATTGGAAATAACTCAGCTTCTGTTGTAGCGGATGCTTATCTGAAGGGAATTAGAGGGTATGATATTGACCTTTTGTGGAAGGCTGTTGTGCATGGAACAAAAAATGTGAATCCGAATAGTGCTGCTACCGGACGTCTAGGACATGAATATTACAATAGTCTGGGTTATATACCATACAATGTCGGAATCAATGAGAATGCCGCTCGTACACTTGAGTATGCATATGACGATTGGTGTATTTACCAACTGGGTAAAAAACTGAATAGACCAAATTCTGAGATAGATATTTATGCTAAAAGAAGTCAGAATTATCGCAATCTTTTTGATCAAGAGACAAAGTTAATGAGAGGTCGAAATGAAGATGGCACCTTTCAATCTCCGTTCAATCCTTTTAAGTGGGGAGATGCATTTACAGAAGGGAACAGTTGGCATTATACTTGGTCTGTTTTTCACGATGTTCAAGGATTAATTGAACTCATGGGCGGAAAAAAAACATTCAACATGATGCTTGATTCAGTTTTTAAACTACCGCCTTTATATGACGAGAGTTATTATGGTGCTGTAATTCACGAGATTCGTGAAATGCAAATAATGAACATGGGTAATTATGCACATGGGAATCAGCCTATTCAACATATGATTTATCTCTACAATTACTCTGGTGAACCCTGGAAAGCTCAATATTGGTTACGTGAGGTTATGAACAGACTTTATACACCGGCACCAGATGGGTACTGTGGTGACGAAGATAATGGACAAACATCAGCTTGGTATGTGTTCAGTGCACTCGGTTTTTATCCAGTATGCCCTGTTAGCGATGAATATGTAATGGGTGCACCATTATTTAAAAAAGCAACAATCCATTTAGAAAATGGGAGAAGTGTGGTGATTAATGCGCCACTCAACAATGCGAATAACCGCTATATTAAAAGTGTGAAATTTGAAGGTAAATCATATTCAAAAAATTATTTGAAGCATAGTGATCTGATAAAAGGTGCACAAATTGACATAGAAATGAGTGAGGCTCCAAATAAGTCAAGAGGAATAAGTGAAAATGATTTTCCCTATTCCTTTTCAACAAGATAAGTTGAGATTGACTCACACGAGAATATAAATTAATTGAGTTGGCTAGTTTGGAATAATTTTCATATAAAACGGTTTTGTCACGAATGAAAAAATATATCTATTTCGCTTTTATTTTCGTATTTTTTATCTCTTGTGAAGATAAAAAATTGGAAACTATTGGATTATTTGATTTGAAGTATACTTTAGATTACGATTTAAATAATTCTCAACTTGTGGAATGTCTGTGGGACGATATTCATGCAGTTGTAACATTACAAGGTATTGTCAACAGAGATGCCCCTCGATTATTCATTAATTATGTTGTTGAGTCCGGAATTGAGATAGATACATATTGGTGGAACAAATACCGTCAACCTGGTAAATGGCTACATGATAAAGATACTGTTGTCTATAAAGATATTGTGGAGTTAATCGACGAATATAAACATTTCATCAGTGGAGTTGTATTGTATGATTCTTCAATCGCATCTACAAGTAATGTGGCTTCGTCAGTAGCTGGTGCTGAAAATCTGATTGCTGTTCGTTATGATACAAATCCCGGTAGTTTGTATTCACGGATCATTCTTTCTGGACCAAAATTGAAGGTAAAGGTGAGGTTGATTAACGAGGATGGAACTCCACTTTTCACAGGTAAAGGTATAATACCTGGTACCAACAGAAATTCAACAGGATCAATAAAGAATGATCCATATATCTGGTTTATTGAAAAGTATATGAAGACCAATAAGTGTACTGGAGAATTCGGCGCTTATTACATTGATCAGAAATGGCGAGAAAAACCTAAAACAACTGTTGTGAATCATCATACTCTAACAAATCACGACTTTTTCGTTAGTAAAAATGCCTTTTTCTTCGATCTTTCTCCATGGGGTGATGAACCAGCTACTGATGATGTTAACCAGCCTATAGGTACAGACTTAGCGACATTGAAAGAGTTTCTTGCTGAAGCTTACAGAATTAATAATGGTGAGAAAATGTGCTATATAGGTGGATTTCCTTCATGGGCCTTCAAATATACAGAGCGTGTTGGTGGAACCCATGGAGATGTGCCAACTGAATGGGAGTTCTCTAAACTAATAGGTGCATATAATGCCTTTAAGGATGCCGATGCGATTGGTTTTGGCGCTTTAGCCAATGCTTCTTTTTGGACTCATTTTCCATTGAAGGAGAAATATCCTCAAAAAAGGATAACTATTGAAGAACTGAAGCAGAGAGGATATATTAATGAAAATGGACAAGTGGATTTCAAAGGAAGGGATTTTATCATATTCTATGTCGGAGATTATGACGCATCCTCATGGGTAGCACAACGAACGCCTACTATCTGGGATAGTAAAAGTAGAGGAAAAGTACCTATGATGTGGGCAATAAGTCCGGTATTGGAAAAAAGGGTACCGATGGCTCTACACTATTATCGTGAGACTGCTACCCCCAATGATTATTTTGTTGCTGCTGATAATGGTGCTGGATATTTAATGCCAGGCATGTTGCAAGAACCCAGAGGAATATCTGGTTATAAATCGGGGTTGGATGCATGGGCAAATCATTGTATCCCGTATTACAGCCGATGGGATCTTACAATTACCGGTTTTGTAATCGATGGTACTGCTCCTGGTCTCACAAAAGAAGGATTAGATTGTTATGCTTCATTTAGTCCTGATGGCATCGTTCCTCAGAAAGTGCCTTTGACCTTGTTACATGGGAATATGCCAGTTTTACGATCTGACGAAGATATTCAACAAGAACCTAAAGAAGCAGCTCAACGTGTAGCTCAGAGGGTCTCTGATCGTCCCGTTCCTTTTCACTGGTTTCGTAACATATTAAAAAACCCTGAATGGTATGTAGAGGTTATTGATGAACTGGAAAAGATAAATCCTGATATAGAATTACTTGATACTCCTACTTTTTTTGAGCTGTATCGTATTTGGCTTCAACAAAATCAAGATGCAGCTAATGGAGATATAAATTAGAGTGAGTTAAATTGTTTGGAAAGAGATTTTTACATTAGAAACGTATAGTTAAATTATTTTATAGATGGCAGAAGTTGTAGTTATGCCCAAGCAAGGGCAATCTGTTGAAAGTTGTATCATTACAACTTTACACAAGAAAAAAGGTGATATCGTGAAAAAGGGAGAAATCTTATTCTCTTATGAAACAGACAAAGCTTCCTTTGAAGAAGAATCACCAGTTGAT
>Ga0172378_10001705_pt1 | contig 20382 bp, 15 predicted proteins | sample GrowelOW332metaG_FD_119755 | JGI IMG/M metagenome (GOLD analysis project Ga0172378, IMG submission 119755) | Groundwater microbial communities from an aquifer near a municipal landfill in Southern Ontario, Canada - Pumphouse #3_1 metaG | ecosystem: Environmental > Aquatic > Deep subsurface >... | reverse complement strand
CAGAAGAGAGATGACGTCCATTCATTGAGGAATTCATTGCACTTTCCTGCACAGGACGACCCTCTTCTCTTCCTTGTCCTCTCATGCCATTGTTATCCTGATAGTTTACGCCATTACCTCGACCTTGGTTTGCTTGGCCAGAAGAGAGATGACGTCCATTCATTGAGGAATTCATTGCACTTTCCTGCACAGGACGACCATCTTCTCTTCCTTGTCCTCTCATGCCATTTTCACTCTGGTAATGAACTTTGTTACCTCGACCTTGGTTTGCTTGGCCAGAAGAAAGATGGCGTCCATTCATTGAGGAATTCATTGCACTTTCCTGCATAGGACGACCCTCTTCTCTTCCTTGCCCTCTCAGGCCATTGTTATCCTGATAGTTTACGCCATTACCTCGACCTTGATTTACCTGACCAGCAGCTTCATGGTGTCCATTCATTGAGAAATTCATTGCACTTTCTTGCACAGGACGACCATCTTCTCTTCCTTGTCCTCTCAGGCCATTGTTATCCTGGTTAGCTCGACCTTGGTTTGCCTGCATCGCATCTTTTTTGAGCGTATTTTCTGTAGCCATTGCACCTCGAGATTGGGCAGAACCATTACGGCCTTGTCCCAGACCAAGCTGAAGTGGTGTAGTCTCCATTTCACTCGTTTCAGTTGTTACAGCAGTAACGGCAGAGGGAGAAGAAGTAATGGTTCCTCCATTCATTTCACTCGCTCCTTCAGCAAAAACTGAAGCTCCAACTACTACTGATAATAAAATGGTTCCGATAAGTCTTTTCTTGTATTTCATCTTTATTTCTCCTGTGGATTTTATTCCAATTGTTTTTCACACATTCAGTGTGTAATCACAAGATACCGTGCAACCATTACAGGGAAATAAAGAAAATATAAACTTTTTATAAACTCATTCATACACTTATTAATTACTTATAAAACAAATAATTATATTTCAATAAACACACTCAGAAAAGATTAAAAGAGGTTCATTCTAACCAACGGTAAATCGATACCCCGCACCCCATACCGTTTCAATATATTTTGGAGAAGATGAGGATTCCTCAATCTTTTCTCTCAATCTATTAATATGGACCGTTACCGTTGAAAGTTCTCCAATAACATCTTCACCCCAAATTCTATCAAAGAGTGTATCTTTACTAAAAACGATGTTAGGATTTTGCGCCAAGAAATACAGTAATTCATACTCTTTGTTGGTAAGAGTAATTTCCTTTCCTTTGACAAAGACTCTTCGCGATGTTGGATTAATTTTGAGATCATAAATCTCAATGCTTGTCTTCTGAGGTTTTGCAGACCGAGAAAGTAAAAGCTCATGCATACGCAGATGAGCCTTTACGCGAGCGACAAGTGAAGAAGGGGAAAATGGTTTCATGATATAATCATCGGCTCCAAATCCAAGCCCTCGAATCAAGTCAATATCTTCTCTCTTTGCCGTCACCATAATAATGGCAACATCTTTTACCGCCCTCACCTGCTTGCAGATTTCAAACCCATTGATATGCGGTAACATCACATCTAAAAGTAACAAGTCGTAGTCACTATGCAAGGCAAGGTCTAACCCAATTTTACCATCACATGCGGTGATAACCTCATAATTAGAAGCTTCCAAATAATCCTTTTCTAACTCTCGAATCAACTCATCATCTTCAACAATCAACACTCTTTTCATCTTTGCTCTTCCTTTGTAACAAGCGGTAACGTCATAGTAAGACACAATCCTTGATCACTTGTAGCGGTTATCTCACCACCAAAAGAGAGAATAATCTCATGCACAATGGCAAGACCTAAACCATTTCCTTGTATGAGAGATGTTCTCGATTCATCTTCGCGGTAAAAACGCTCAAAAATATGAGGAAGCGAAGCGGCCTGTACGCCAATACCATCATCTGAAATGGTTAACACGGCATGGGCGGCTGTGCACTGTAAACCGATGGTAATCACACACTCTTCCCCTCGACGATACTTAGAAGAATTTTCCATAATATTCATCAACACACGCCCCATTTCAGCGGCATCAATCGAGACAAAAACATCTCGCTGTTCATCATAATTCTTTATAATGCGAACACCATCTCTCTCCAGATAATAGGCTTTATCACGCACATACTGAGACAGGTAGGAAGAGAGATTCACCACTTTCATAGTATAGTGAAAACTTTTGTTATTGAGTTTTGTCAACATGGAAAGACTATCGATAAGCGTCTCAAGATTGGAGGTACTCGTTAATATAGCTTGATAATATCGTTCGCGTTTTTCACTCGTATTGGCAATTCCCTCAATTAAGCCCTCGGTATACCCTTTAATGGAGGTTACTGGAGTTCTGAGGTCATGGGAAACCCCGCTGATAAAGTTCTTTTGATACGCTTCCGTTTCCATCCTTTTTTTCACCGATTCTTTTAAATGATCCCTCATCTCATTGAAATCGTGACACACATCTCCAAATTCATCCTTCTTCTCATATGCAATGGTATAATCAAGATTCCCTTGGCCAATTTCGTTACTCCCATGTTTCAATGCTTTCAATGGACGAAGAATCATCGTGGTATTAATCTGGGTGACAATCACACTGACCACGCCAACCAAGAACAAAAGGAAAAGCACAAAGAAAATAATAAAGGAAGTGACATATTTTTGGATATAGGTTTTACCCCCTTGTGGAGGACGCATCTCACTAATGGCTAAGATTCTCATCCCTTTTCCAAAACTTTTCAAATTATCGATAATGATTGATCTGCCTTTCTGACTCATCACTAAACTCGTTGAGTTGGGCACCGCATTATCAATAGATTCGATAAAAGCTACATCAGAGTCACTCATATTACTATAGATGATCGTTCCATTTAACTCTTCAAGCATAAAAGAATAACCAAGGGATAGTAACTCTCTTTCAATCTCTTCTATCGTCTTTGTTTGATTCTTAAAATCTCTTGTCAGTCCACCATTACTCTGCGGTATTTCACTCGTTTCATCTTCAGCAGCAAGGTCTTTACTCTTTTCTTGTCCTTGCAAAGCATCATCATGTAATTGATGCGAACCACCATTTTTAGCAGGTCCTCCATTCCCATTTTGCATAAAGCCAGACCATTGTGCATTTTCAACCCGACTTTTATACGCATAGATAACACTCTGGGCAGAGTAAACACCATTATTATCTTGATACATCTTTTCAAGAGGTGACCAATATGATTGACCAATGGTTTGCATAAAAAGAGCAACACAAAGAAGTGCCACAATAAAGGGAAAGGCAACCATAAATATATTTGAAAGTAGCAGTTTCTTCTTAATTTTCACCCGTTTATCACTCCTCTTTTACGTAGATGCACGTATAGTATACCCCGCAATTCTTACATTTTCAGAAAAAAAGTATAAACTTTTTCGCAACAAAAAGAGCCCACCCAAAATAAATTGAATGGACTCTTTTCTGTTTGAATCAATCAAACACAGATTCTTACCGCATAAAAGTGGTAGGAAATATTACTTCTGTAGAACAGCTTTAATTCTTCTTACCCCAGCACTTGATGATTGTTCCTTTAAAATCTTAAAGTGACCCATATCACCGGTGTGTGTTACATGTGGTCCACCACAAACTTCCTTAGAGAAGTTTCCGATAGAATACATTTTTACCTGTTCACCATACTTGCTTGCAAAGAATGCAACAGCACCCTTTTCTTTTGCTTCTTCAAGAGTGAGTGTTTCACAGGTAACAGGAAGATCCTTTGCAATCTGCTCATTGACCAAATCTTCAACTTCTTTCAGTTCTTCAGGAGTCATCTTACTTGGATGAGTAAAGTCAAATCGTAGACGATCAACGGTAATATTTGAACCTTTCTGACCAACATGGGTACCAAGTACCTGACGAAGCGCAGCATGGAGTAAGTGAGTTGCAGTATGTAATGCTGTTGTTTCAGCTTTATGGTCTGCAAGACCACCTTTAAACTGTTGTTCTGCACCGCTACGACTTAAAGCCTGATGTTTTTCAAAGGCTTTATCAAAGCCTTCTTTATCAACGGTCAAACCTCGTTCTGCAGCAAGTTCAGTAGTAAGTTCAATAGGGAAACCATAGGTATCATATAACTTAAAAGCCATACGACCAGGAATCTTTGGATTCTTTCCCTTCATGAGGTTAGGAAGCATCTTTTCAAATTCTTTTTCACCCTTTTCGATAGTCTTACTAAACTTCGCTTCTTCTGCAATCAATTCTTCATTGATAAATTTAACATGTTCTTCAAGTTCAGGATAAGCATCCTTGTAGAAATCTAACACCAGAGCTGCAAGCTGAGTAAGAAAATCTCCTTCAATACCCAATTTTTTACCATGTCGAATAGCGCGACGAATAAGACGACGAAGGATATAACCTTGTCCAACGTTAGAAGGTCCAATACCTTTTTGATCACCCAAGATAAACACACTTGTTCTTACGTGATCGGCAATGATACGCATAGAAATGTCGTTTTCTTCGTTATCGCCATAGGTAAAGCCACACAAAGCTTCGATAGCTCTGAGCGTTGGTTGGAACACTTCTGTGTCATATACGCTCTTCTTACCTTGAAGAATAGCAATAGTTCTCTCGATACCCATACCAGTATCAACACACTTACGATCCATTTCAGTATAAGAACCATCTTCCATTTTCTTATAACCCATGAAAACGTCGTTCCAAATTTCAAAGTACTTACCACAGGAACAACCTGGCTTACAGTCAGGTCCACAAGCAGGACGGCCTGTATCATAGAACATTTCACTGTCTGGTCCACAAGGTCCTGTTTCACCTGCTGGTCCCCACCAGTTATCACTACGTGGCATGAAGTAGATTCTTTCTTCAGGAATGCCATGTTCTTTCCACGTATTAAAAGCGACATTATCACGAGGAACTTCATCGTCACCCGCAAAAACGGTAACGGAAAGCTTGTCTATATCAATTCCAAGAACTTTTGTTAAAAATTCAAAACTATAATCAATGGCTTCTTTCTTGAAATAAGCACCAAGTGACCAGTTACCCAACATTTCAAAGAATGTGAGGTGGTTAGGATCTCCAACGGCGTCAATATCGCCGGTACGGATACACTTCTGGTAATCACATAGCTTGTTGCCAGAAGGATGTTCTTGGCCAAGGATATATGGTACTAATGGATGCATACCTGCTGTTGTAAAAAGAACAGTAGGGTCATTGTCTGGAATCAAGGAAGCACCACTGATTTGGTTGTGGTCCTTGGACACGTAAAAATCAATAAATTTCTGACGCAATGCGTTTGCTGTAAGGTCTGTATTCATAACTTATGATAGTAAACATTGCAATATTTCCTGTCAAGTTAAACAAACTCGAGATAAGCGATTGTTCGAAAAAAAAAGACTTTTTTTTACCTCTTTTTTCCCATTCAGACGGAGCTCACCTTTGATGAGCGAACATGAAGGTCTTCAAAGGTGAAAACTCAGAAAGGAAAAAACTATTTTCTCAATAAAGAAATAAACAAAAACATCTGTCCAAAAACTCTTCTAGTCATTGAGTGCAGCAAGTCCTTCATCTGAGAGAGGATATGCGGTAATTCTAAAAACACTATTATGTTTGGTATTTTCTTTATTTTCGTATTGCCAAACGATTTCTCCATCCTTTGTAATTTCAAAGAATTCTCCGTTTTCTCCATTACAGATTAACGTATTGCCATGAGGAAGTCGTTGTGCCCCTGAAATACTTCGAGAAAAGAAAGAAGTGGGATCCTCTGCTGTGTACGACCAGACTAAAGGAGCATCACTGAAAGTATTTCCTTCTTTTGTATACGTACCAGTCGAAGAAACAGGCAAAGAGCGCTCATCAACACTTGAATAGTTCACTCCTTTTTCTCGTTGAGCTCCATTATTAAAAATAAGGATATCACCAGCACCAGGAAGTCCTTGATCAATCCAATGCACTGAATGTTGACCAAAGAGTTGTTGATCACCTCTCGCTCCCTGATCATAGGTTGCAGGATTTCCATACCGATACAAAAGATCTCCACCCATGCCGGAATTACCACCACTGTGGGATGCTGCTTCAGCTGTTGTCGTACTATGATCGATCACCCAAATTTCATTAAAACTATGACTTGAAATGAGGATTTGGTCCAACTCTTCATGGTAATCGATGGAATTGATATGCGTCCAATCAGCACCTGTTGCTAATTTTCCCGTTGAAACATAGTTCAAGTCAATCAATTCAGGATGACTGGCTACATCACCAAAATTATCTTTAGATGCATCGTAGGACTGAATGAGATGATCCCACACATGCCACTGCCATACAATTTCATTAGTGGTTGGATCAATTTCGATAAGTTCATCAGGCCACAGCTCATCATCACTGAGTAACGAGGGGTCTCTCCCTTCTTCTTTGGCAGTAGTACCATCTTTCATTTCCCAAGCAACCATTAAAATATGACCATTAGGAAGTTGTTGTATATCATGATGAAGAAGATGTTGATCACTTGAGTAGGTATACGACCACACGACATTGCTATCCCAATCCAGCTCTTCGACAATACCACCCTCAGCACCACCTTTAAAGGTCGTATTACTTTCATCTTTACCGGTATGCAGAAGATTTCCATTATCAAGCAAATAACAAACGCTCCCAGTTCTATACGAACTGGTCCAGGTATGCACAATCTCTTTTTGCTCGTTCAGTAAATACGTATTCTTACTCCCTATGGAAGAATATAAAATAACGTCATCTTTCAAATCATCCATATCATCTATTGATGGTAAAGAAGAAATTTCATCATGCTGAGGCAAAGATATTTGGCTCACTTCAGGAGCAAGAGAGGAACTACTTGTATCAATCGTTTTTGCCGTTTGCGTGGTGCAACTGACAAAACTCAACAAACAAAGAGAGGAGAAAAAGAGTATTTTTCTCCATTGTTTACCCGATGTAGTTTCTTTTTTATTCATACTTCAGTCCTTTTATTACCAAATGATATACACCTAGAGAACGTGGTCTCTCTCAGCATAATGCACCACTATGTACAGAGTATGTATACAGTAAAAAAGGATAATTGGAAGAAAACAGGGAATCTCAGCAAGGAAAAGAGGGGAAAGTAATAAAGATACAACAGTGCATGGTTAAGAGAACAACGATAATTGCACGTTGGTGGACACTGTTTTCTTTTTACGTTTGATTTTAATGCCTCTAATGGCTCGAGTCAGTCCAAGCGGTGTGGAAACAACCGTCGTTCCTGCTCTCTTTGCATACACACGAGGCCAACGAAAATCTTTGTTATCGACCATCATTTTATAGAGATACAATTTTTTCCCATACTCTAAAGCAAATTTAGCCTGTCGAACACCTGCTCCAGCTTCTCTATCTTCAACAATAACACAACCGGAAGAAAGAGCACTCATCAAACGATTACGATAAAGCTGATACAATTTTTCAATGGGAGCGGAGGGAGCAAACCGTGATACCACAACCCCACCTTCTGCAGCAATAAAACTTTGAATCTGTTTCATAGATGAAGGATAGTACTGGCCTAGAGGCGTTGAAATAACCGCAATAGTTGATTGAAAATTTCTCACACATTCAGCAAGAACATAACTATTAATTCCTAAAGACAAACCACTGACAACCACAATACCAGCCTTGCCAAGAGCTTGAGCCGTTTTGATTGAATATTCTTTTCCCCATGTACTAGGAGCAATTGTTCCCACCACAGAAATACTCTTTTCTTGTAGTAATTGCATGCGTCCTTGAATATAGAGAAATCGGGGACAATAGGGAAAATCATTAATCTGCTGAGGCCATCGAGAATCTTCTGGTCCGATAATTTGAGCATCAAGAGGAAGTTTGCTTTCAAAACAATCTCGAGTTTTCATATATTCGGTCAAAAGAGCAGAAGAATCAAAGCCTGTGATACGTGCAACTTCATACAGTCTTTCCGTAATAGGTCGATCAAGATTAAAACCTTTATCTCTCAACGAATCAAAAGTGTTTCCAGCTTCTTCTTCGTTTCTTTTTGTTAAGCCCATGAGAGTCTCATAATTAATAGCTTGCTTCATCCAATTGTGTGCCATAAAAAAAATGTACCATAACTTAGATTTCAAATCAACAAAAAAGACGCCGCGCTCAGTAATGTTCAGTAAAGATACAGAGAGAAAGAAAGGAGAAACGCGTATGTAAGGAAGCGCCTGACACTCACATAAAAAGAGATATTAACCTCTTCTTTCGCAAACAAAACCATAAAAACCATCATTTTACCCCCATAAAGAGCAGAATCAACCATTTTATTGATGCAATTAATTATTGCATTCATCCACAATAATCAGTTCATTCTGTCTTATAAAAGACTTTTAATCATTTTATAATAGGTAAGTAATCAACGACTTCAAGGTAATTTAATGGTAGAAATATATCCTCTTACACTTATTTTAAAATTATTAATCATTTATAATATTAATATTATAACTCTAAATCACTTTAGTATATTCCCCCATTATGAGCACAAAAAGACATTTTCCTTATCGTTCCACTCTTTTTCCATAATTCTTCCACAATTCACGACTATACTGAGGTAAAGAGCATATATGAGACGAAATTTTCGACAAAAAAAGTAAAAGAAGGAAATACTATGCAAAAAAGGATTCTTCTCCCTCAAACATTTATTCTTTTCACCCTTATACTCAGTGTTGGAGTTTTTGTCAGTTGTGATAATTCGGTAACGACAGAAGAAACCAATGAAACAACGGTGTATGGTAAGGTTCCAGAAACCCTCACCATGGATCATCTCGATATTGTCTTTAACCAGGTGAAAGATATTACATCTCACGCCAATGAATAATGCACTTGAAATATAGAAATATATACAGGTAGAACTATTAAAAGCTCCCCAAAAACTTTTGATAGTTCTTTTTTTATGTCATGTTATTCCATCACACGACAACACAGAGTACAAAAGAACACATGTTTTATACAAAGTCTGTGGTAAATCCATCATTCAGACACAATGCCTTGATATCATCAAAAGCTGAGTATTTAAGGAAAAAGACAAAGGGAGAAATATGAAACAAAGATCAAACAAGCAGCGAAGATTTTTTATCGTCATAACACTGTGCACAGGATTACTCATCACCAGTTGTGAGGGAGCCTCATCTACAGAGAGTGACAGTGATATTTTATCAAAAGACCAAGGACACTTTTGGACAAGTAATATCTACATGGTGACAGAGAGTGGGTCCCTTGCAAACTCACAAAATATGACGTTTGGCGTGAATGAAGCAACCGGTCATATCAAAGCATACATCAGTGATGTTGATGACACCATGGCAAAACATGTTCGGGCTGTCGATGGAAGTACCTATGGAACAACCTATACGTATGAAGATGTTACAGATAGTTCATCGGATTTGCAGAATACCAATACTACCTGTACCATCAATGATTCACTCATCGATAATGGAGATGGAACAATAACCGATACGGACACAGGTCTGATGTGGATGGCTGATGATGCAGGCTCTGCCATGGAGTGGAAAGAAGCCTTAGCTTACTGTGAAAATTTAACCTATGCTCAATACACTGATTGGCGTCTTCCTAATGTCAAACAATTACAAACGATTGTTGATTACAGTGGCAGTTACCCAGCCATCAATCAGAACTATTTTACCACGACATCCCTTACCGACGATAATCCAAACTATTATTACTGGACCAGTACTTCAGCATACTTTAACACAGAAAGTCCAACCTACGAATATGCATGGTATGTTGCCTTTGGTTTTGCCGTTGGTGATGATGACAGCGATAGTCATGGTGCTGGCGCAGTCCGTTTCTCCCCAAAATCAGAAGACAGTACGGCAGAATGTGAGGGTGGAGACAACATGACAAACTCAGTTCATGCGGTACGCCTCGACTCACGATACACCAATACCGTGGTAAAAACAGGACAAACAAATTGCTACAACGGTGAGGGAACAATTATTAACCCAGGTGAAGGTGATGATTATTATGGACAAGATGGAACCTATCAATCTGGCGTTGATTTTGATTTCACACTCAGTAGCGATGGAACAACCGTCACCGATAACAACACTGGTTTGACCTGGGAAGTAACCCCAAGCGATGATCACATGTCTCTTACAACAGCTGAGACATACTGCGACGATCTCGAACTTGGATCATATGATGATTTCAGAATTCCAACAGCTGAAGAACTCTATTCAATACAAGATTTTAGTACGGGTTGGCCATATGTCGATGAAGATTATTTCAATTTTCCCGCTTCGGATGGAATTTCCAGTGGACCTCAAGGGTAACATCTCATACACGCAGCAAATATTGGCACACTGATTCATACCTATCAAGCAAAAGCCCCCTCTTTTATCATACACAGACAAAAGAGAGGACTTTTTTTATCTTTTACCAAAGAAAAGAGACCAACTGCATAAAAAATCTTCATATTCTACAAAAACTCACTTACTTTTCTGCACTAAGCCTTTTATGTATAATATAAATGCAATAATCACTCCTATAAAGGAATATTAATAGTAATTAAGATATGTTATACTATAAGAAAAGTCTCGCAAGAGCAAAAAGTCATAAGAGTCCTGTCTTACTAAGAACACAGGACAAGCACCCTATACAAGGGAGATCAGAAGAAAAGATACACCTCCCTCTTTGAAAAAGAAGGAATAAATCTTCCAATAACAAAAAAGAATATCTCTTGAAGAAAAAATCAAAGACAAAAAACAAATGGGTACAGGAGAAACAAGAAAAAAAATCTGTTTGTATAAAAACAGCGGAACATTTCATAGAAAAAAAAGAATTTTTACTTTTTCTTCATTTTTTTTCAAATTTTTTTTTTCAAAATTTTTTCCAAATAGGCGATTTTTTAAAAAAAACAAAACTTTTTTGCTTTTTTTTTACTATTTTTTTCATAAAATTTAATTACAGAAGAATCGGGAATTATCATTCTCATTAGGCGATTTAAATCCATATTTTCCCTCTTTCAACACCGAAGAAGAAAACTTTTTTTTCAAACTCTGTTGACACTAATCGTTATACATAGTATAAACAATCTCGTTGACGCCGCTTTAGCTCAGTTGGTAGAGCAAAGGACTGAAAATCCTTGTGTCCTCGGTTCGATTCCGAGAGGCGGCAAAATTCAACTTACTTATTAAGAACCTCGTAAACATTGTTTATGAGGTTTTATTTTGCTCTCGGCCTGAGTATTCGCTTGCTCAGAACAGCGACAAGAGATCTCTTTAAAAAAAAGACGACAGCAAAACAGCACGAGAGCCTTTCTTTCTCACGTACCAATTTGCAACACAATTATGTGCGAAACTCTCAATATACTTAAAAAACCTTAGCTCCTTCTTGAGCCTCTTTCATTCAAACAGTCTCAGTGGCTACTTTATTTACTTCAATATAAAAATATTTATATACCCATAAAAGAATTATATACATATTTTGTACACAATTGTTTGCTACAGTAGGGCTATTCAATGAAAAAGGAACACATATGAACATACGAACAAGAAAATTACTTGCAATACTTTTACTCGGCGGATCACTTATAATTACCAGCTGTGCAAATACCTCTTCAGGATCACTTCAATCAGTTGCTTATAGCACTGACGATGATGCTGATGATGAAAACACCGCTCACCTCTTCTACGATGCTGATGGGAATGTAATAGCACCTCCAGCAACCATGACAGCACAAGATGGATCAGATACAAGACACACTCCCCCGGCTCGTTCTACAACCAATAATTCTGACGATGACGATTAAAACACGATCAACGGATCAATAAAAGAACCCAAAAAATCCACCTTACCCCACGGTGGATTTTTTTATTCCTTCAACAGACGAAGGCCACACAACCCTTTATTCTCACCAATCATTCACATTAAAGCCAAGACTCTCCACAAACTCTTTTGTCAAAGGAGAGATAACTCTTCCTTTCACTTTCACCACACACGTCGTAAAAGTTTGAGAGCAACCATCAACAGAAAAAGCCTTCACCCCAAGATTCTGGGGAATCAAATAAGAAAAATGCTGTGCGGTTGGAGAAATGGCTACAGCACGTGAATTTTCTAACATTTCATACATCGCTGCAAAATTATTGACGCGTATCAGCTGTGTTTCAGGACCTATCAACCCTGTTGCTACGGAAAGTGAGGTGTGAGTCGCCAATCCTGGCTCTCCTACAACGACAAAAGGAACTGAGCTCATCATCTCACATGACACAGAAGACAAGCCACTGTTGTAATATATGTTATGTTTACCAATCAACAAGGACAGCGTACTTTTCGATAAGATATGCACCTCAATTTTTTTTCGTAACAGGACCTGTTTCACCGATTGAGCTTCTTCACGGGTTACATGAATAAAACCAATATGAGATTTTCCCGAGAGTAAAGAATGGATAACTCCATTGAGTGAATTTTTCTCCATGAGACAAAAGGATATTTTCTCATTCATTTTTTTCTGGACAAATTGAGCAAAAAGGACATTGATCCAATATTGATTTAAAACCGTCACACAAAAGTTCTCTCGCACATCCCTGGTTTGATTGCAAAATTGCTCCATCTTGGCCCATTCTTCGCACAAATTCTTTGCATAACGATAATATTCTTTTCCAAATGGCGTCAAATAAAGCCCTGTAGGAACTCGCACAAAAAGCTGATGCTTCACCTCTTGTTCAAGTCGTTTCAATGAAAGACTCAAATAAGGTTCAGATACACACAACTTCTCTGCAACTTTACTTAAATTCCCATAGTGCGTTATGGAAATAAACTGGACAATTTGTTCTATTCTCACCTCTCCCATCCTTACCAAATCAAGCTCTTACACCAAAAAGATGCTTCTCTGTCGAGCGTTTTGAGGAATATATAACAAAACGACAGCGTGAAGTCTCAACGTTTTATGAAATAACCACACAAAGAAAAGAAGCCCATTTGTCTTGTCAAAGATAAATGGACTTCATTTCTCATGCTCTAACAGATAAAAGAACGGAGAAGGACAGGTTTCATCACTCATACCTTACACACACCTGGTAGCCCCTTGATAAAAAACAGCTCACACTTTTCCCTTCTCCGTTATATCCTTCACCTCTATTTCCATTTACTTTCATCAAGTTGATGTAATGATTTCGCAACACAACTTGTCGAAGCAAGATCACCGGTAACGTTCAAAGCAGTACGACCCATATCAAGAATAGCATCAATACCAAGAATCATGGCATATGCACCTGCTACAGCAGTACCTGCTTCAACTTTCAAACCAATAGAATCGAGTACCATCAGAAGCATAATTGCCCCTGCACCAGGAACACCAGCGGTACCGATTGAAATAAGGGTAGCAGTAATAACGATGGTTCCCATTTGTCCTGCGGTTAATCCAACACCTGTTGCAGTTAACGCAATAAAGGTTGCACAAACACCTTGATAAATAGCCGTACCATCCATATTAATGGTTGCACCTAAAGGAAGAGAAAAACTATAAATATCTTTAGAAACACCGAGATTCTCTGCAGCGGTCATCGTAACAGGAAGTGTTCCGTAACTACTTCTTGTTCCAAGTCCTGTGACAAATGGGTTTCTTGCTTCATGCCAGAAACGTCCTGGTTTCAAACCAAAGAGACTGACCATACCGACATAAACCAAAAGAATTTGTGCCAAATAACCGGTAAATGCAGCAACAACAACCATACCAAGAGAGCCCACAACTTTAGGTCCTTGCTTTGCAAAGACAACAGCGATAAGGGACAATACACCAATTGGAGCATATTCCATGATGCCCTTTACCATTTTCGTCATGACTTCTGAGACGCCGGTAAAGAAGTTCAAAATAGTGTTTCCGGCCTTTTGCATTTTTTCATCATCGCTGACAATGAGGTAAGATACGCCAAGTCCAAAAATAATGGCAAAGAAAATGACAGGAAGTACCTGAGCATCATTAACAGCTTTAAAAACGTTGGTTGGTACAATATTTAAGAACGTATCGACAACCGACATTGAAGCAACATCTTTACCCGCTACAGTAGCGAGTGCATAATTAGATAAATCAGCTGCTGGATGAAAGATAAACCCAGAAAGTAAACCAATACATACCGCAAATGCTGAGGTAATTAAATAAATCAAAACAACTCTTGTTCCAATTTTACCAACGGTGGCTGGGCTAATTGAAGCAGCACCACAAATAAGTGTCGATATGATAATTGGCATCACGATCATCTTGAGTAATCTCACAAATAAATCACCAAAAGGAGCAATCCAAAGAATATTATTCCCTAGAGTAATACCTAAAATTGCACCAATAATCATGCCAATTAAAATACGATACAGTAAATTAAAATCAAAATACCAACTCATAAACCTTTTTTTCTTTGTTTCTGATTCCATTTTTACAACTCCTTATAATAAATAAAATTAACGACTCATATAAGATCTCAATCCCTACATAAACACCATCAACTAAAGCATTCTCAAAAAAATCAAGAATCTCTTTCATCGAGGAATAACAAAGAGTGTTGAGGAAAATACTGAAAAAAGTGGAAGGGCAAAAGTAGGAGGAACAACCATTTAAAAGGCCCAAAAGAAAGAGTCACATATATTTTCCCGAAACAAGAAAAATACATTTATACAAAAGAAAATTGCAGTTAAAATGAAATATAGCTCAGATTCTCTCAAAAAGAGAAAAAAGAGAAGAAATTAAGCAAAAACAAACTATTCAAATATCATTTTTGTTGCATTTTCCCAAAAAATTGTAAAATAATCCACACTTAGATATTCAAACAGATTTTGTGCGCTGTCAAGCAAAAACGTTACCAAATCAAAGTTTACTAACTTTTTAACCAAAGAAAGAGAAAATGTTCTTACTTTTCTCTCTGCCTAAAGGCCTTTCTCACAAGCCATAAAAATAAGTTATAGAGAACGATTAAATTTTTATATTTTACTTTTTCGCAAAATGGGTCATATACTTGTGTTGAGAGGGAACCAAACTATCGATTTCACCGGGTAAAGGAGATAATACGATGAACAAAGTTGCTGAAAGATTAAATGAAATGCTCAAAGAGAGTATTTTCTCTGCATTTTTATCAGAGTATGGACAAAGATTATATTTCCCACAGGAAATCATTGCACAAAAAAGAGAAGCAAAACAAAAAGCAACACAATACAATGCTACGCTCGATAGAGCAACAGATAAAGAAGAGCCCATGTATTTTGACGCAATCAAAGAACAATTTGATGCATGCTTGCCGGCAAAATCGATTTTTACCCCTGTTCAAGCAGGCGGAAAACCTCAATTGCAAAAGCTATGGGGAAAAAAGATGCTTCTCAAAAATCCAAGTCTTGAGAAAGCAAACATCAGCACTCCCCTGTTAACAGGAGGAAAAACCAGCGCGCTCAATATTATTGCATCTCTCTTCATTGATGAAGGTGACACGGTACTCCTCCCCAATTTATCTGAAGAAAACTATCACATCATTATCAGAGAGCGAAAAGCACGCTCACATCACTATCCACTCTTTTCTCATAATCACTTCAACACACAAGGAATTGAAGATGCCATAAACCTCAGTAAGCAAAACAAAATCATTCTCATCTTGAATTTCCCCAATAACCCTGCTGGTTATTCACCAACGAAAAAAGAAGCTGAAGAAATACAAAAGAGTATTATCTCTCAAGCACAAAAGGGAAAGAAGATTCTCGTCATTACTGACGACACGTCTTTTGGACTCTTCTACGAAGAGAATGTTTGGCAAGAATCACTCTTTGCCCCCCTTTGTCAGGCCGATAAAAACATTCTGTGCGTTAAAATTGATAGCATCACCGAAGAAGAAATGGCATGGGGATTTTGCCTCGCCTGTATTACCTTTGGCTCTCTCGGTGTAACAGAAGAAATCTATGGAGCGATAGAGCAAAAAGTCATGGGGGCCATACAAGCAACCGGCTCATACTGTTCAACTCCAGACCAAAATATCATACTCAAAGCCATGAAAAGTAATGAATATGCCGTGCAAAAAAAAATCAATATGATCACACTTGCCTTACGATACAAACAACTCAAAGAAGCGCTTGCTCGACACAAAGATGATGATATTCTCGTACCACTTCCCTGTAATAGCGGGTATTACATGACACTGAGTACACCACATGATGCTAATCAGTTACGCGTGTACCTTCTTGAACAATATCAAATAGGAGTACTAGCAATAGAAGAACATCTTCTTTGCATTACTTTTGCTGCAATTGAAAAAGAAGATATAGGACCTCTCATCGATTGTATCTACAAAGCTGCACATGAAATATTTGAATAGAAGCAATAATCCTAAAGGAGGGATGTATGTATAACATTGAATCGTTTATGACTGAACTTGAGAGGAAAAATCCAAGCCAACCAGAATTTATCGAAGCCGTGAGAGAAGTACTGGAAAGTATTATAGATTGTGTGAATGAAAACCCGGTGTATGAAAAAAATAAGATTCTCGAAAGGATTACTGAACCAGATCGCATTTTTACCTTTCGTGTTGATTGGGAAGATGATGATGGCCAAATTCAAACAAATAGAGGATATCGAGTACAGTTTAACAATGCTTTAGGCCCTTATAAAGGAGGATTACGTTTTCACTCTTCCGTCACTCTTGGAGGACTCAAATTCTTAGGCTTTGAACAAACCTTTAAAAATAGTCTGACAACGTTGCCTATGGGCGGTGGAAAAGGTGGTAGTGATTTTAATCCACGTGGTAAAAGTGATGGAGAAATCTTGAGATTTTGTCGATCTTTTATGACAGAATTGCACAATTACATTGGACCTAATACCGATGTACCAGCTGGAGATATTGGTGTTGGAGGAAGAGAAATTGGCTTTCTCTATGGACAATATAAAAGACTCAAACGTGAAAATACTGGAGTACTCACCGGTAAAGGAATTAATTTTGGTGGATCTCTCATTAGACCTGAAGCAACGGGATTTGGAACAATGTACTTTGCCCAGGAAATGCTCAAAGATTATGATGATACATTTGAAGGAAAGAGAATAGCTATCAGCGGATTTGGTAATGTTGCTTGGGGTGCGGTGATGAAGGCAACACAACTAGGAGCAAAAGTGGTCACAATCAGTGGTCCTGATGGCTATATACTTGATGAAAAAGGTATCTCAACACCTGAAAAATGGGCATATATGCAAATGCTCAGAACCAGTAATAATGATATTGTTGAACCGTATGCAAAGAAATTTGGTGCCAAGTTTATCAAAGGAAAAAAGCCTTGGGAAGTGAAAGTTGACTTAGCCTTCCCGTGTGCTATCCAAAATGAACTAGGAATAGAAGATGCCAAAATGCTTGTCGCAAATCAGGTACAATACGTCATTGAAACAAGCAATATGGGGTGCACAAGTGAAGCAACAAAGTATTTCATTCAACATAAAATACCGTTTGGTCCTGGCAAAGCAGCAAACGCAGGAGGCGTCGCTGTTTCTGGTCTTGAAATGAGTCAAAATGCTATGCATTTATCATGGGAGGAAAAGGAAGTTGATGAAAAACTGCATACCATTATGAAAAATATCCATGCTTCATGCTGCAAAGAAGGCAGAGAAGAGGATGGATATATCAATTATGCAAAAGGAGCAAATATTGCAGGTTTCTTGAAAGTAGCAGATACGATGGTCCAACTGGGCTATTAAAGAACACCATGCCTCTTTTCCACTGGAAAAGAGGCATCTACGTCTTATCAGGAAGGAAGTTGTAACACAATACCTATGCCAGCAGAAAGAAGAATCCACACAATGGGATGTACTTTTTTCCACGTGATAATACAAAAAAGTAAAACAACAAACATGGTCGTTTCTACTCCTTTCAAATGAAATCCATCCATACAGGCAAGAACAAAGACCTTACTACATGCATAGCCTATTAACGCAATAACCGCTGCTCTTAAACCATAAAAAGCATACCCGACATATTTGTTTTCTCTGAACTTCTCAAGCATCCTGGCAATAATTAAAATAATCACAATTGACGGTGCCACTAACCCAAGAGTTGCCGCAAGAGAACCCAAAACACCCGCAACTTGATGACCTGCAAACGTTGACATATTAATACCCATAGGGCCTGGGGTCGACTCACTTACCGCTATCATGGTGGAAATATCATCACTACTTAACCATGCGGGATTATTTGCTGAAAGCTCAAAAAGAAAAGGAAGTGTTGCCATTCCCCCACCAATGGAAAAAAGGCCAATACGAAAAAACTTGATAAAAAGGAGAAAAATGGTCATATCGTACGTCTCCTCTCGTGCAGGATCGAAAGAACTAATCCAAGGGCAATGCCAACAAGGACAAAAATAACGGGAGAAACTGAGTAAAAAAGCATAATGAAAAAGATACTGAAAGCAATCAGCGCTGTGGGAAGGTCAATAATACTTTTTTTTGAAAGCTTGATAATAGCGACAACAATTAAGGCACACACACAAACACGGATTCCGGCAAGTGACATTTGTACATATCGATTGCTTTCAAAGGCATCAAGCACATAAGAAATAAGGGTAATAATAACGAGACCGGGAAAAATCATGCCAAGCGTCCCCATCACACCACCAATATTACCTCGCTTCTTGTAACCAATAAATGTTGCTGTATTTACCGCTATGATACCAGGAGTACATTGGCCAACGGCAAAATAGTCCATCAATTCATCTTCAGTACACCACTTTTTGCTATCAACAACCTCACGCTGTAGAATCGGAAGCATTGCATACCCGCCCCCAAATGTCATCACACCGACTTGAGCGAAGGTAATAAACAAACTAAAAAGAGAAACTTTATTCGTCTCTTTATCCATATTCGAAGCCTCCTTACGTAGAGCTCTCTATTCATTCCCTTTTGATAATAGTTTGACACAATTTCCCTGTCAATAACACACACAAAAGAGAAGACACTATAATTCATAAAAAAAATGGGAAACGCACATAAAAAAACGATAAGTATGCTCGTGATAAGAATTTGAAATAAAAAACATAGTACTACGATACACACGCATTAAGCATTTCGTTCCATAGATAAATTGAGCATCTTTCTCTCCAATATACTTTTCAATTGGACAAATTTAAGTACATAGAAGAAAGATACAAAAAGGGAAGAAATCATTATTTATTCAATACATTAAACTGAAATATATTTTTCAAACTTAACGCTATTTCTTACTCGGTTTAATATTATCTAAAAGACATATTTGCATAATGGGCTACTTTTGTGTATAGTAGTCATCATAAAGAACATTTTATAAGGAGATATATATATGCGAAAAATCTGGATTGTTGGATCTTCAGGGCAAATAGGAACAGCATTAAATAATATGCTTAATCCACTTGATTTTGAAGTTTTTGATACTGACCATAGTGAGCTTGACATAACAAAGATTAATGATGTTATTAATTTTGCTGTGATTAACAGACCTTCTATTATTATAGACTGTGCCGGTATTGCTAGTTACAAAGAGTGTGAAAATGACCCTCAAAAGGCATATCTTACCAATACATTAGGAGCAAGAAACATTGCCATAGCAGCGGCAAAAGTTTCAGCAAAAATCGTGTACATCTCAACCGATGATGTCTTTGACGGAACATCAAAAACACCTTACGGTGAATTTGATGCAACAAACCCTCAAAGTGTATACGGCAAATCAAAACTCTATGGGGAGAATTTTGTAAAAGACCTAGCACGAAGACATTTTATTATTCGAAGTACTTGGGTCTATGGCAAAGGTGAGAACTTTGTCAATTACATACTCGATTACAGTAAAGATCATGAAAGCATTGAAGTCACCAATGAACAAATGGGATCCCCTACAAGTGCCAATGTCTTGGCCAAATTTATACTTAAACTTGTACAAGGCAGTGAATATGGCACCTATCATGTTACCTGCCAAGGCGTATGTAGCAGAGCGGAATTTGCAACAGAAGTACTCAGACTTGCAGGATCAAAAACAAAGGTAATTCCTGTACCAGGATCCGGTACTAAATATTCAGAGAACCATCCAACTTACGCAGTACTCGATAATTTTATTCTTAAAATTGAAAACCATTATAAGTTGCCAACCTGGCAAAAAGCCCTCGAAGACTATTTTAAAAAACCAGCCAGCAAAAAGGGGAGAAAATAATGAATGAATTTGAAAAAGAATTTGAAGATTTAAATGAAGACGAAGTCCCAACAAAAGGGAAATTAGGTCTTACCACCAAAATTTTCATTGGACTTATTGCCGGTGCTATTTTTGGAATAATCTTAAATTTATGGGTTCCTGCAGGTAATTTCCGCGATGCAATCATCATCAATGGATTCTTATGTGTATTAGGACAAGGCTTTATCCGTTTGATGCAAATGCTTGTTGTTCCTCTTG
>Ga0172378_10001702_pt1 | contig 20388 bp, 13 predicted proteins | sample GrowelOW332metaG_FD_119755 | JGI IMG/M metagenome (GOLD analysis project Ga0172378, IMG submission 119755) | Groundwater microbial communities from an aquifer near a municipal landfill in Southern Ontario, Canada - Pumphouse #3_1 metaG | ecosystem: Environmental > Aquatic > Deep subsurface >... | reverse complement strand
TTCTCAAGATTTCTGCGCGAAAGCGGGACTATTGCTATCAACTCGTCAATGGAAATATTAAGCCTAATATTCTCATTGATATAATCTATTACCGTTTTTATATAGTTGTTAGAAATATTGTACTTCTCTGTAGATTGGCGCAATTCAATACGAACCGGATCAATATTAATATTGAAAGGAATGTTGTTTTTGTTTAAAATCAAATTATGCAACATTTTTCCTGTTTGGTATCCCCCGTTTTCATCATCAGTTATAATCGACGAAATTGAAGGATGCGCCAAGTTGCATATCAGCTCGTCGTTATCTACACCCAGCAAAGATAATTCGTCTGGAATATTGATGTTGTTCACTTGGCACATTTCCGACACCTGCAAAGCAAAGTTATCATCACATGTAAACAGGGCTACCGGTTTGGGCAAATCCTGTAGCCAGTTGTCCAACTCAACATGCTCCCTGCTCCACTGCATGCTGTCCAACAGTCCAGACTCAAAATAATAATAGTTTCCTTTTATCCTTTCAACCTCCCGACGATAGCCCTCAGCTCTGGCTTTTGACCAGAATAATTTTTTATTTCCGTAAAAAGCAAAGTTCTTAAAGAGTCTTTTAGCAAAAAATTGAGCGGCAATTACACCCGCACCGATATAATCACCGGATATTCTCGAAAATCGCCCACTTATATTTTGGTAACTCTGTAGAAAAACCGGTATATCCAATTGATCGAGAAAATCCACCTCCTCGTACTCCCATTGCGCTATTACGGCATCTATCTTCCACTCTTTAATTCGCTCTACTATACCTGTTTCACCGTACAATGCCCTAAAATAGGAAGGTAGACGATAAAATGTCCAGGGGCCATTCTCATTGGCATATTGGATTAAACCGGTCAGGAAACGCCGGCTAAACTCGGTGGCAGAATCTATAAGCACCAAAATTTTTATCATTTATTATCGGTTTTATCGGTTAAAGAAAATGTATCAGCAGGCATTAATTATGCAACAAAAATACAGCAATAATACATATTCCAGCCTTAAACTTCTTTATTTAACACAATATTATCTTATATTTACGCGATTTGTCAGCTTTTTTTCGTTTTAATTCATGTGTATCTTGTTAACACAACCTATTTTTGTAAAAAAACAACAAATTCAATACTCAACACTATTAGTGTCCCATCAAAATGGGACAATGACTTTTTCAAGTGGGTTTAATGATTAAACCTAAATAATTTTTCAAGGCTGGTTACGGCTAATGATTTTAAATTAAAATAATCGTATGAAAAATGGTGTGAAAAAATGGATCATTCTTTCGCTACTCAGTATGTTAGTTTTCACGCTGAGCGCTCAGAAACTCTACTTTAAAAAGGATGGCACATTCAAGATTGTGCAGTTTACCGATACGCATTATATGCATGGAAATTCCAAATCTGATACTACACTGATGCTTATCTCAAGAATACTGGATATAGAAGAGCCTGATATAGTTGTCTATACAGGAGATATCGTCACAGGAAAACCAGTAAATGAAGGTTGGGATGCCATCACGAAATCCGTTATCGACCGAAAGATACCATTCGTCGTAACGCTCGGTAACCACGATCATGAACAGGATATGACAAGGGAGAAGATTGCCGATATTATCACCTCCTACCCTTTAAACATCAACAGTTTATCGGATGTCAGTAAAGGCAGAGTGATGGACAATGTGATCCCGGTATACAGTAGCGGAAAACCCCTAAAAGAAGTAGCACTGATCTACTGTTTTGATACTGGTGCCTACTCTACGATAGATGGTGTGAACGGTTACGGCTGGATGACAGTCAACCAGATTAATTGGTATAGAGAGCAAAGCATTTATTATACCATCAGGAATAATTTCCAGCCGCTACCAGCGTTGGCCTTTTTTCATATTCCATTACCAGAATACCACTTGGCATTCAACGATGAGAAAAACAAACGATATGGAGTGAGAAAAGAAGATGAATGTCATCCAAAACTCAATTCAGGCATATTTCTATCAATGAAAAAGATGGGGGATGTTATGGGTACATTCGTCGGACATGACCATGTGAATGATTATATTGTAAACTACCACGGCATTGCATTAGCTTACGGACACTTCAGCGGTTGGAAAACCACTTATACCCGTGAAACCAACGGCGTCCGTGTAATAATACTCAAGGAGGGTAGACGAGAATTCGACACGTGGCTCCATCAACTTGACGGAACCATCCGATATAAAGTTTCTTTCCCTGCTGAATTTACCGATCGGTAGAATAATTTTTTATACAATTTTCCATGTACTTTGTTCGAAGAAAATGACTTATATCGTGCATACTATCGAGGAAGACCTGTTATTGGAAAAGATGGTGACCTAAATGAAGTTACACGCTTTTCGGGATTGCAAGGACTGCATCGAGAACTGCAATGGGACGGTGAGAATATGATATTCACCAATATTTCTCCAACTGATACAATTAAAATTGTTGCGGTTGTTGAATATTCAGTTACAAATGGTCATCCTACATTTGATAGACAATATGTTGAATTTAATGCATTAAAAATGGCAGATGAATGGATTAAGCATACGTAACATAACGGATTTAGCTTACCGCCTATGCCTACTATTTAATTTTTAGTGAACGCTGATGTAATTTTCTAAATACTGATTCGCATTATTAGCAATAGGATAATCGAAATCCAATTCTCTCGTAAAGATTAACAATCTTAAGATACGTGTATTAATAATTTGAATAAGTTAAAAATTGACTATTTTAATCGTATGAAACAACTCTCATTTTTGTGTTTATTCTTGGCATTTTTGTTTTGCTCATGCAATACTGTCTTCTATTATGTCTCACCTACCGGAAATGATGAAGACCCCGGTAGTCAGGTACACCCTTTTGCAACGATAGACAGGGCTAGGGAGGTGGCCAGGGAGAATAAAAATAAGCCTGTTACGATTTACGTGCGGGAAGGGGTCTACCACCTTGATAAACCGGTAGTTTTCACGACTGACGACAGCCGCATACAAAACAAATCACTGACCTTGCAGGCCTATGCTGGAGAAAAAGTGATCATCAGCGGAGCTCGACAATTATCGGGGTTGCAATGGGAAATATACCAAAACGGTATATTGAGAACTCCCGTCAACGAAGAGGTAGTTTTCGACCAACTATTTGTCAACGGAGAGTTACGCCTTATGGCACGCTATCCGAACTACGATCCGGATGCAGTCTATTACAACGGCGTCGCGGCCGATGCTATCGAACCGGAAAGGGTTAAGAGATGGAATGACCCCGCGGGGGGATACGTGCATGCTTTACATCACAATGAATGGGGAGGTTATCATTGGATTATAAACGGCAAGAATGATAACAACGAGCTTTCTATGGAAGGGGGATGGCAAAACAACCGCCAGATGGGGATACACCCAGAGCGTCGTTTCGTAGAAAATATTTTTGAAGAGCTGGATGAAGTGAATGAATGGTACTACGACAAGGAAGAGAGGATGCTCTATTTTTATCCCCCGGCAGGAATGGACATCAACAGTGCCGTGATTGAAACTCCTCAAATCACTAACCTTTTCGAGTGGCGAGGCAACGAAAATCAGCCGGTAGAAAACATCCATGTCCAGAGTTTTGAACTGACGCATACCTTACGCACGTTTATGGAAACCAGAGAACCGTTGCTTCGAAGCGACTGGGCTATCTACAGGGGAGGAACCGTGTTGTTCGAAGGTGCCCGTCACTGCTCTATCAAAAAGTGTTACTTCAATCGGGTAGGTGGAAATGCGGTTTTCTTTAGCAAGTTTAATCGCCATAATGAAGTCTCCGGCTGCCATATTGCATTTGCAGGTGGAAACGGAGTTTGTTTTGTAGGTGATCCAGATGCTGTCCGTTCACCCAGTTTTGAAATTAATGAATTTGTACCAGTAGAGGAATTGGACCTCGAAGTAGGTCCAAAGTCGAACAATTACCCAGCCCACTGCTTGGTCTATGACAACCTCATGTATGGACTTGGGAGAGTGGAGAAGCAAGTTGCCGGTGTGCAAATCTCAATGGCACAGGATATAACTGTCAGTCATAACACGATATATGATCTTCCTCGTGCTGGTATTAATATAAGTGACGGTACATGGGGAGGACATATCTTGGAGTACAATGATGTATTCAATACAGTACTGGAAACGGGAGACCATGGAGCATTCAATTCTTGGGGACGCGATCGCTATTGGCATCCCAATTATAGTACACTCACCGAGATTATTATTAATTATCCCGAGCTGATCTTGTTGGATGCAGTGAAAACGACAATTATCCGCAACAACCGTTTCCGTTGCGACCATGGATGGGATATAGATCTCGACGATGGGTCTAGTAATTATCATATTTATAATAATCTCTGCCTTAATGGAGGCTTGAAACTTCGGGAAGGATTTTACCGGGTAGTTGAGAATAATATAATCATCAACAACTCTTTCCATCCCCACGTTTGGTTTCCTGAAAGCGACGATGTGTTTGCACGGAATATCGTATCGGCCGATTATTTTTCAATACGAGTAAACTCTTGGGGAAAAGAAGTCGATTATAATGTCTTCCCGGATGAAGCTGCGTTGATCAAGGTACAGGCGAATGGTACAGACGCGCACTCTGTGGCTGGAAAGATCGAATTTATTGACCCCGGTAATGGGGATTTCCGTGTTAAGAAAGGCTCTTTTGCCTTCTCTGTCGGTTTTGAAAATTTTGATATGGACAAATTCGGCGTGATTTCACCTGAACTGAAAGCCCTTGCAAAACCGGTGCCTTTATCAAGTTTTATTCAATCAAGCGATACCAACGAGGAAGTTCAGGAATTGTTGGGAATGAGGGTGAAAAACATCACCACCTTGGGAGAGCGCTCTGCTGCTGGTCTAAGTGATGAATCGGGGGTATGGATCATTGAAGTCGGGGAAGAAAGCCCGGCTAGCAACCTTCTCCAGCCGAACGATGTTATCCTTAAAATGAATAAAGAACAAGTTAACAATGTGAGTGAAATGAGAAAGATTCTAAATCAGGGGAACAACAAAGCGGTAATAATAATAAATAGAAACCAGAAAGAATACGAGGTGATAATCGATATAAGGCGAAACATTAACATTGAAAAGCAAAATTTCTAATACTTTTTATGAGATATTCTTTAGTACTAATCACTAGTGTCTCTAAAAAAATAACTCGTGAAGAAATTGAAGCATTGTCTGAATATGTAAACTCGTTATAGATGTGAAGAAATCCATGATAAATTACTAGAGCAGATTCCACCGCGAGAGTTGATCTTGCGTCTTATTTTTTTTGGAGCATCGAAAATGAAAGGCGTATACATCGAACAACGAGCCGGCCTTAAAAAAAGTAAAAGATTATTTCGGAGACAAGTTACCTTTGAAAACAAGGCAGATGGAATTTTTAAATACTGATTCGCATTAGTCAATTATTTTTAAATATTTGCGTAAAATGTCACATATAATACGTTAATTGTCAATATATTCTTTATTTGAAACTCTATCTTTATTGAAAATTAATTAATTTGTCAAGTATTATAACATAATTGAACTTTCACATGTTTATATTATAACACATTTAGCTGGATACTTTACATGCGAAACTTGAATAACATAATAATTCCAGAAAGGAGGAGGTGAAGTCATAAAAAACATATCATAAAATTTGTAAATTCAGAGGGCTTTTCTTTATACTGTTAATCTAATAATTAGATAAAGTATCTATACATGAATTGGAAATACGCTATACCACCTGATCGTCATGCACTTACATTTTGCTTGAATGCAGAGCATAATAAAGCAAAATAAATTATCGATTTTATAAATAGTATTTAATTTATCTTGAGTCATTATAAAATGTATTTAAATAAAACATATTGTTAAAACATGAAAAAGAGAAAAATGGTATTATTACTAAGAAAAACTTTAATGACTATATTGGGTCTCATCTTAATGTTTTTACTCAACAGCATCTCTTTGATTGCATCAGATGAGTTCCGATATATTAACATTGGAGAGCAAAATGATTTACAGCAGAACCGTACCTTAAAAGGGAAAGTTGTAGATGAAAATGGAAATCCTTTACCAGGAGTTACAATAACAGTAGTAGGTTCTACTAGAGGAGTGATAACCGACGATGATGGAAACTATTCTATTGAGGTTGATTTCAATGATATATTAGAGCTTTCATTCATAGGACTAGAAACACAACGGATTAAAGTAGCAGACAAAACTACATTAAATGTGAATTTAAAAGAGAAAGTAGATGAGTTAGATGAGGTGACTGTGGTAGCTTTCGCTAAACAAAAAAAAGAAAGTGTACTAGCTTCCATTACAACTGTCAATCCGTCAGAGTTAAGGGTTCCTTCCAGCAATTTGACAACTGCATTAGCCGGTCGGATAGCCGGATTGATATCCTATCAGACAAGTGGAGAACCCGGACAGGACGACGCGCAGTTTTTTATTCGAGGAGTTGCCAGTTTCGGAACAGGAAAAGTTGATCCACTCATTCTTATCGATAATGTTGAGGTTACTTCTAGTGATCTTTCTCGGCTACACCCTGATGATATTTCCAGTTTTTCCATATTAAAAGACGCCACTGCTACTACACTGTATGGCGCAAGGGGAGCGAATGGTGTAATCCTTATAACAACCAAGGAAGGAAAAGAAGGTTCAGTTAAAGTTTCGATCCGGTTGGAAAATTCTTTCTCTTCACCCACAAAAACAATTGCAATGGCCGACCCTATTACTTATATGAAAATGGCGAATGAGGCTGAGAGAACCCGCAACCCTTTGGGTAGAAATCCATACACTCAAGAAAAAATCGATAATACCATACAAGGAATTAATCCGTATGTTTACCCTACTGTCGATTGGATGGATTTGCTGTTTAAAAATGTGACAGTAAACCAGCGGGCAAACATCAACATTTCGGGTGGTGGAAAGATTGCTCGGTATTATATTGCTGGGTCTTTTTCGCAAGATAATGGAATATTTAAATCGGACAAGTATAATAATTTTAATAACAATATTGATTTAAAGAAATACTTAATACGGTCAAATATCAATATAAACCTCACAAACTCGACCGAATGTGTCATTAGGGTTCATGGTACTTTCGATGATTATTCCGGACCAATAACCGGCGGTAGCGAATTATACCAAAAAGCGCTTAATGTTAGCCCGGCAAGATTTCCCGCCTATTATATGCCTGATGCAACTTTTGCAAATGCAGCACATACACTCTTCGGAGGTTATAATAATGGAGAATATTTGAATCCTTATGCTGAAATGGTAAGAGGATATAGTGCGTCAAACTCTTCAGTTATGATGGCCCAAATTGAGCTAAATCAAAATCTAGGCAAATTGATTGACGGGTTAAGTGCCCGGTTTTTGGGGAACACGATGCGTAATTCAAAATTTACAGTCTCTCGATCTTTCAATCCCTTTTACTATAGTGTAAGCTCTTTTAACAAGATGAGTGGAGAATATACACTATACCAACTGAATCCTCTTGCAGGAACCGAATATTTAAGTTATACGGAAGGTGATAAAATCGTAAATACCAGCAGCTATGGAGAAGCATCATTAAACTTCAACAAGATTTTTGCAGATAAACACGATGTTAGTGGAATGCTTATCTTTACGATGCGTAATGCATTGAACGGCAATGCTGGAACTCTGGTAGCTTCATTGCCTCAGCGAAACCTTGGTTCAGCCGGTCGTTTCACTTATGGTTATGACTCCAGGTATCTTGCTGAATTTAATTTTGGGTATAATGGTTCTGAAAAGTTTGATGCCGGGCATCGTTGGGGGTTTTTCCCTTCCTTTGGAGCAGGTTGGATATTATCGAATGAGCCTTTCTGGACCGGAGGAATCGAACATATTGTTTCAAAACTAAAATTCCGAGGAACTTACGGGTTGGTTGGAAATGATGCCATTGGTGACGAACGTTTCTTCTATCTTTCACAGGTTAACATTGGTAAAGGTAGCAATTATGTAATGGGTTATGATTTTGGAGGACGAAACAGACGAGGTACGACGATCACTCATTATGCGAATCCATTAATTACTTGGGAAATTGCGTATAAGAAGAACTTAGGGCTTGAACTGGGACTTTTTGACGGGAAAATTGATATCCTTGCCGACTTTTACGACCAACATAGAGTAAATATTCTCCAACCCCGTGCTGATATCCCTAGCACTATGGGTTTATGGTCTACGCCAAAAGCTAACGTAGGAGAAGCAAGAGGTAGAGGAGTTGATATTTCATTGGACTATAATCAATCTTTTAACAAAGATTTTTGGATGACAGCAAGAGGAAATTTCACCTATGCCCGATCAGAATTTGAATTTTACGAAGAACCTGATTATGAATTAGCAGGAGTGCCATGGAGATCAAGGATAGGACACCCCATTTCTCAACAATGGGGATATATTGCTGAACGGCTTTTCATTGATAAAGCGGACGTTGAGAATGCTCCTCGCCAAGAATTTGGAGAGTATCGCGCTGGTGATATTAAGTACAAGGATTTGAATAACGACAATGTTATTAATGAATTGGATTTGTCTCCAATTGGTTATCCTACTACACCTGAAATTAACTATGGCTTTGGCATTTCTACGGGATATAAGAACTTCGATTTTTCTTTCTTTTTGCAGGGTTCTGCAAGATCATCCTTTTGGATTGATGCGTATGCGTTGAGTCCATTTATTACTAGCTCATCCGACGGTAAGACGATGGAAAACGGATTGGCTAAATTCATTGCAGATGACTATTGGACGGAATTATCACCAAATCCCCAAGTAGGGTGGCCCAGATTATCCAATTACAGGATAAACAATAATACACAAAGAAGTACCATGTTTATGCGGAATGGATCATTCCTCCGTTTTAAAAGCATTGAATTTGGGTATTCATTCCCGAAAATAATTACAAATAAGCTAAAATTAGAGCAATTCCGGTTTTATGCCAGTGGAACAAACCTGTTTACCTTAAGCGGTTTTGATCTGTGGGATATTGAGATGGGAGGCAATGGGCTTGGTTATCCGTTGCAGCGAGTTGTTAATTTGGGAATTAATATTTCATTTTAGATAATAAGTAGTATGAAACGAGCATGATAATCATTGTCACACAGATACATGATTAAAGCGAGTTCCATATGATACCTTTGAAATAAATTGTATTAATCATATGAAAAAAAGTAGATTTATTTACAGTAATTGTTTTGTGTATTTGGCAAATCGAATTTCGTTTGCCCTTAGCACTCGTTTAAACAAAACAGTCAATTATATTGCAGTTTTAACGGCCAGTATTTGTTGTTTTGTTTGTATTTCATGTTCCGATTATCTGGATGTAGTTCCCGATAATGTTGCTACAATGGACCATGCATTTAAAAATAGACTCGAGGCCGAAGGTTTTTTGTTTGGTATTTATTCAAATATTCCAAGGTCTTGCAACATTGATAATAATCCCGGATTATTAGGTGGAGATGAAGGCTGGCTAATTGATAATGCAGACAATTACCCAAATCCATTGTTATGGGGAATAGCCAAGGGAGAGCAAAATACACAGTCACCTATGGCGAATTTCTGGTCTAGTGTCCACACCGGAGGCAATACGTTAGGGGGAGTGAGTATGTGGACCGCGATCAGCGACGCAAATATTTTTCTGGAAAATATCCATAAGCCTTTTGATCTGGATGACTTTGAGCGCAACCAGTGGATTGCAGAAGTTAAGTTTTTGAAAGCCTATTTTTATTTCTGGCTTTTGCGGATGTACGGTCCTGTTCCAATACTAAAGGAAAATATCCCTGTTAGTGCTTCTTCCGAAAAAGTCAAAGTTTTCAGAGATCCTGTTGATGATGTTGTTGATTATATCGTGACTTTATTGGATGAAAGTATCCCTGATCTTCCTTTGAAAATTCTGGATTGGCAAATGGATTTGGGAAGACCTACTCAGCCCATGGCTTATGCACTTAAAGCCCAGGTCCTGACACTGGCAGCCAGCCCACTTTTTAACGGTAACCCCGATTATATCGACTTCGTTGACAGACGAAACATTGCCTTGTTTCCGCAGGAATATAAACCAGAAAAATGGGAAAAAGCTGTTAATGCATTAAAAGAGGCAATAGATATTGCTCATGAAGCAGGGCATGAGTTGTATGATTTCCACAGTCATTCATTCGCGAAGAATTTAAATGATTCAACAATTATAAGAATGAGTATCAGAGGAGCTGTGGTAGAGCGCTGGAATCCCGAAGTTATTTGGGCTGACTCACGGGGAGGCACAACAGGGTATCAGAGGGAAGCTTTCTTTGGTACTGATAACAAAAATAACGTGGGAATGTGTTATGGACCCTCATTGAATGTGGTTGAACAATTTTATTCAAAAAATGGGGTGCCTATCGATGAAGATACAGAATGGAAAGAAGTTGATTGGTATGCGTTAAGAACAGGAGATACTGCTCACAATAGGTTTATCAGGCAGGGATTCACTACCGTAAACCTTCATTTTAATCGGGAATATCGTTTTTACGGATCACTTTCTTTTGATGGTTGTCTTTATTACGGAGCAGGGAAAACGACCAAAGACAATGATTTCCATTTGTTACAATTTAGGGCCGATAATCAACCCCATGGTTTTTACACGAAGATGCATTCTCCTACTGGTTACAATCCGGGGAAAGTTGTTCATTTTTTAACAACACAAGGTGTAAATCAGGCCGCTACCTATTATGAATATCAATGGCCTATCATACGACTAGCTGATCTATATCTGATGTATGCAGAAGCATTGAATGAAACCAAGGCTTCCCCCGATGAAGATGTTTATGAATACATTGACAAAGTCAGAAATAGAAGTGGACTTGATGGAGTAGTGAATAGTTGGAGTAATCACTCAATTAATCCAAATAAACCCAAAACGAAAGATGGCATGCGGGATATTATTCAACGGGAAAGGATGATTGAACTGGCTTTTGAGGGAATTCGTTTTTGGGACTTGAGACGTTGGAAACTAGCCGAATTATATATGAATAAAACCCTGCGTGGGTGGACAGTTACCAAAACAAAGTCGGAAGAGTTTTACCAGATACAAGATATCCATACCCTGAAATTTGAAAAAAAGGATTATCTCTGGCCAATCCAAACATCAGAACTTTTAAAAAACACCAATCTGGTGCAGAATCCGGGATGGTAAGAGGTATTGAAACAAAGATTAAAATTTAAGAGATATGAAAAAATTATTTCCAATAATTATGTTATCGTTTCTATTTCTGTGGAAGTGTCAGGAAATGCCTGACATGAGTGATCCGAAAGATAACGTTCCACCAGGAATGATATCTAATCCAATAGTTGAAAATATAAACGGTGGCGCAGTAATAACTTATTCTTTACCGGATGACAAGGATTTACTCGGTGTAAAGGCTATTTATTCTTTAAAGGAGGACGGTGAAAAACTGGAAATGTATTCATCCGCATTCCGCGATACCATTGAATTAAAAGGTTTCGCAGATACAAAAGAAAGGGAAGTAACATTGACCTGTATTGATAAAAGCTACAATGAATCAAGTCCGGTTATCGTCAATATCAATCCACTTACTGCCCCTATTGACCTCATCAGGGAAACTTTGAAGGTAAATAGCGCATTTGGAGGAATACGTGCCACATGGAATAATCGTTTTAAAGAAAATATCGCGGTTACCCTTTATGTAGAAGATTCGTTAGGTTACATGACGCAGTACGACACATATTACAGTGCCTCAATCGAAGATGATTTTTCCTTTAGAGGATTAGAGTCGAATGAAAAACGTTTCAAGATTGAAATGCGAGACAGGTGGGACAATTATAGTGAATCATTAGATTTCACGCTTACTCCTTTGTTTGAAGAAGAAATAATGCCGCGTCTTCCGATTACAAACGATCTATTATGGGATATTGAGTATGGCATTGATGACGGTACTCGTGCGTGGAGAGGTGATTTTATGCAACCCGGCAATGGTTGGGATAATGTGTTTAATGGAGCCAGAATGTCCTGGGGAATTGTAATCGACGGGCAACATGTATATACGAACAACCGTTGGGGACAATTCTTTAAACCTAAACTTTTGCATTATTTTCCGGATTCAAAAGAAGACCCTACATCTTTTAAACCAGCCTATTTTATATTCGATCTAAAAGAAGAAATTATACCAAGCAGGGTAGTAATCTATGCGATGTATCTGGGAGAAGTATTCCCAAACAGTTTTGAGGTTTGGGGAACAAATTCGACTCCTAAAGGTGGGCCTCAAGATTTCAATAACATAACAGAAAGTTTGAACTATTGGACTGAATGGCATTTTCCTCCTTATATCGAAGGTAAAGATACATGGAAAAACGATTGGATAAAACTTGGGGAATACAAGGTTCGTCCATTTCCTTCGGGTGCGTACGCTGATACCGAGTTAACAGAGGAAGATCTTATGATTCGTAAAAATGGTTATGAAATGGATGTTTATCCTGATGTTGTCGGTACTAAAATAAGGTATTTGAGGTTTGTTTATAAAGATACAAGCAACGATCAAACCTATACTACAAACATCAATATTTATGGACAATATGTTGACCGCAAATGGTGATCACGTGTCGATCTCTAATTAGAACACCTCTAATCTTGGGATGTAGTGTGATATTGCCCGGGGAAGAATACTGTTTAATCCCGTATTTCCCGGGCATACATAGAACTGTGGCGTGGAGACATTCAGTAACGCGACCGACGAATTGGCCTCACATATATTTAAATAATGACATACGTAAAAAAATCTTCAAAATAATCAGTTAATATGAATCAATACAGAAAATTTTTGATATCAGGTGCCATTTTTCTAAGTTTTATTCTTCAATCGACACATGGTGAAAATAATCCCATGTCTTTTATATTACCTGATTGCTTTCCGAATTTCTCACAGAATGACACAACTGACCATCAGATTGTATCAAGAGGCGTAGCCGCCGGCGATTACCAGGCATTTCCTGATGCATGCCGGCTGATCAACGGAGATATCATTATCGTGTTTTATGCTGGGGAGGGACATGTTACGTTTGCAAGTAAAAACTATCCGCTATGCGGTCGAATATGCATGGTGCGTTCATCCGATGAAGGAAAAACCTGGAGTGATCCGGTTTTGGTTTACGATGACAAGTATGACAACCGCGATCCGCATGTGAGTCAATTGAAAGATGGCACGATCATCGTCACTTTTTTTTCATTGGAACCTCATCCGGTAGAAGGAAAGCCGGTTTTGCACAGAACTCAGATGATCCGCTCAACGGACAACGGAAAATCATGGAATGATGATCCGGCATCTTTCATTGTCGAAAATGAAGACTGGTACTGTTCAGCGCCTGTGAGGGAATTGGTGGATGGGAGTTTGGCGTTTCCTGTTTATCATCTGGGCAGAGAGGTAAGCTGGGGTGGCGTATTCCTTTCTCATGATAACGGAAAGAACTGGTCCAGCGTTGTGCCTATCGGGAAAGAAGCAAACTTGGATCTTGCGGCAGAGACGGATGTAATCAGGCTTAAAGACGGAGCTTGGATGGCCGTTTTGCGAGGAACAGGAGAAATTCCAATGCATTATTCAATTAGCAAAGATCAAGGAAAGACTTGGTCAGAGGCAAAAAGCATCGGATTTGCAGGTCATTCTCCTCATTTAAACAGATTGTCAACAGGTGAAATACTGTTGACTTACAGAGGGGCTATCCGGAAAAAGGGTATTGACTGGAATGATGTCTCCTCAATTTTTACGGCCATGAGGATTAGTTTTGACGAAGGAGTCACCTGGCAGGGTCCTTATTTGATGAGTAAAAGCAGCGGGGCATACCCATCGACGGTCGAATTAAAGGATAAGTCTGTTCTTATGATTTTTTATGAAGAAGGAAAAGGCAGCGGGATAGGCGTGTACCGATTTGCGAAACCCGGTAATGCATATGGGTCACCTGATCCATACCCGATTAAAACATTTTGAGGTCGATTTGGCCTCAGAAAAAAAACGACATTTAATAAAATTTTGCCATCATGAAAGCAACAACAATAATAATCTTTATTCTTATTCTGTTTATATCAGCATCCTGTAAAAACCATGAACCTGAAAGCCTTGATAAAATGGAATGGTTTCGCGATGCACGCTTTGGATTATTCATTCACTGGGGATTATATACTATACCAGCCGGAGAATGGAATGGAAAAATGCCCGATGGAGATGCAGCATGTATTCGGGATGTCGCAAATATTCCTCTTGAAAAATACGATGAGCTGATGTTTCAGTTTAATCCTGAAAAATTTAACGCTGACGAATGGGTAACGCTGGCAAAAAAAGCCGGAATGAAATATGTTGTGGTGACTGCCAAACATCATGATGGCTTTTGTTTATTTGACTCTAAAGAGACCGATTACGATATCATGTCGACACCGTTCAAAAGAGATGTCCTCGCGGAATTGTCGGATGCCTGTGCAGCGCAGGGAATTGAATTTTGTGTTTATTATTCCATCATGGATTGGCACCATCCCGATTATTTACCGCGACGTTCGTGGGAGACTGACAGAGTTACCGAAAATTTGAATTTCGATAAATATATTGAGTATGCCAAAAATCAGGTTAAAGAGTTGCTGTCTAATTATGGAAAAGTTGGGCTGGTTTGGTTTGACGGAGAATGGGAAAATACCTGGAATATTGCACGGGCCAAAGATGTTTACTGCTTTGTGAGAAAGCTTCAGCCGGGATTAATTCTTAAAACCGGCCACGGAATTAACGGGGAGGGCCATTATGGTACCATAAAAATGGATACAGACAGTTGTTATTTCAGTGATTATGGAACTCCATCTCCAAAAAATATCCCTCCGACGGGTATACCGGGTACGGATTGGGAAAACATTTTGGTGATGAACAGGAACTGGGGATATGATAAAAATGATCAGGAATGGAAATCTTCAACGGAACTAGTCAGAAGATTAATCGAAAATGCTTCCAAGGGCGGCAATTTCCTGTTGAATGTAGGACCGACAGGAGAGGGTTTGTTTCCTGATTCCGCTATCGTCAGGTTAAAAGAAATGGGCTCCTGGCTGGAGGAAAATGGGGAAGCAATTTATGGAACCCAAGCCAGTCCGTTTGAAGAATTAAAATGGGGTAAGTGTACGCAAAGACAAATTGGAAATAAGACCATCTTATATTTTCATGTTTTTGACTGGCCAGAAGATGGAAATCTAATTATTCCGGGTATGGAAAATAAAATAGTAAAAGCCTATGCTTTAAAAGATAAGGCTTTTAAAAAACTGCCTTTGACAAAAGAAGATGTCTTTATATCGCTTGATGTCAATGGTATAGAAGAGTCTGAATTTGCCACAGTTATTGCTCTCGTAATTAAGGGTAAGCCTGCAATAGCAAATATTTTACAGCAATAGAGAAACAATTGTTGTCATTGGTGTCCCTAAGAAAGGAATAAAACCGCGTTAGCCGTTTTGTCCTAACCCCGACATAGTTGCCTTTTAAGTTACGAAGCAACAATTCTATCCCATTAATCTGTCGCATCTGCTTTATGTCACGTGCTCCTTTTGATTTAGTCAAAACGATTATTTTTGTTTAAAAATTTGATTATTAATTCTATAAAAAGCATTATTTACGTATGAAGAGAATCATTTTAGTTATTTGTATTTTGGCAGTACCGGGAACGAATTTATTTGCTCAATCAACAAAAGTATTGCCAACAAAATCTCAGTTGGAGTGGGCTGATTCAGAGATAGGGGTATTGATTCATTACGATATCAATGTTTTTGCGCCCGAGGCTTTTGATTATTCCCGGAAAGAGACATTGCCTTCTTTATCAGTATTTAATCCGGCAACATTAAACACCGACCAATGGATTGAATCAGCCAAGAAGGCCGGTGCAAAATATGCTGTTTTAGTAGTTAAACACGGTACTGGTTTTTGTTTGTGGAAGACCAAAGCGCATGATTATCATGTGGGCAATACTCCTTTTCGTGGTGGTAGAGCTGATATTTTAGCTGACTTTATTAAATCGTGCAAAAAATACGGACTGCAGCCGGGAATTTATTATAACACCAATTACAATACCATGTACGGGGCTGGCTACAGGATTATTTCAGATGAAGAAAGGCTACAATATAATAAAATCGTATATCTGCAACTGAAAGAATTATGGAGCCACTATGGAGATTTGTTTGAAATCTGGTTTGATGGCGGGGTGATGGTTGATAAGAAAACCGGAATTGCAGATAAAGTATCAGATTTATTAAGAAAATACCAGTCTAAAGCCATTTTGTTTCAGGGACCATTAAGTGAAAGGAATTTAGTTAGGTGGAGTGGAAATGAAGACGGTGTAGCACCCTACCCAAACTGGAGTAGGGCCGATGCAGGCACCTCATCTGACGGGAAAGTTGAGATACCCGACTTACATGGGAGTCCTGATGGCGCCTACTGGATACCTGCAGAAGCTGATTTCCCAAACAGAAAAAATAACTCATGGCAAGGAGGATGGCTTTGGAGGGCTGGTGAAGAAGATCAGGTATTCTCTTCTGACGAATTAATGTCCCGCTATTACACATCGGTTGGAAGAAACGCTAACATGTTGATAGGAATGGTAGTTGATACAAATGGTCGGTTTTCGGAACCTGACGTAAACGCGTTTGAAGAATTTGGCAAAAAGCTCAGGCTGAGAGAGAAATCAAAGATTGGCACAACCAGTGGAAAGGGAACTATATTCACCATTAAGTTTAATAAAATTCAGGGAATAAACCAGATACAGATCGAAGAAAATATCAGAAAAGGGGAACTTGTTCGGGAATATAAAGTAGAAGCACTGGTTGATGGTAAATGGCAGCACGTCTGCGAAGGTACTTCAATTGGCCACAAAAGGATCCAATTGTTCGATCAGGTGAAAGCTTCTTCTGTCCGACTGGTTGTGACTGTTTCAAGCGAGATGCCAATCATAAAAAGATTTAGCTGCTACCTTTACTAACCCAGTAATCGGAAACGAATATACAAAACCGGACAATGATGAAAAATTATTTTGAATTTTGTTTTGATTGTATTACGGGACAATGGAGTTTTTGGAATTCTGTAGATTTGTACATATATTTTAATTAATTTGATTGTCATGGAAAATAATGATTTAAAATATTTGGGCACATTATTAATACTAGTTGTTTTAATCTTTCTTATTGGATTTATTTTCTGTTCTAAATCCGATTTCCGTTTGTTAGAATGGGAGGAAAAAGGATACCATGCAGAAACAGGAATCAAGCATGGAATACCTGCCTTTAATAGCACTTTGATTGATTACAAAAGAAATGGGAAAACCGTACTAACCGTTAAATTAGATGAACCTGTGATAATCGATGTTGCAAAAAAACCAGAAAAGTGGGGATATTTTCAATTTCCGGGTATTTATAAAACAATTGACGGTATTTTAGTTGCGACATGGCACATGGCTGAAGATGCAGTTACTAGTTACGGTTTAGTTGGAGGGTCAAGGAGCGTAGTGTCGTATGATGACGGAAAAACATGGTGTGAAATTAATAATTCTATTCCATCAGTTGGTGGAATAGAATTGCCTAATGGGGACAGGATCAAAGTTCATACACCAAAACCAATAAATAGAAAAGACCTTATATTGCCAGATTCTTTGACTACTGTAAAAGAAAATTATGGGAGAAATTTCGTCTACTACAAAATGAATGAATTGCCTCAAGAATTACAAGGCGTATACTTAAGTAGAATGAAAGAGGGAGAAAATTTATGGAAAACAGAAAAAGCAATTCTTAATGACAAAAGTGCAGTCAGGTACATTGATTCGGGCTGGTTCCCTGTAGTATGGTGGGGAGATATGCAGATAACACCCGACGGTTCAATTCTTGCAGGTATCTATCCCGGTTTTTATATAGATGAGGACAAGAAGGTTCCTCCTTCCGGAGTGATATTTTATCGATCCACTGATAGTGGAAAATCATGGAATTATCAGGGAAAAATTCCATACCAACCAGATTTAACCACTGATCATAATGGAATGAAACGCACTGTATTAGGGTTTACTGAACCAGCCTCTGTCCTTTTGAGTAACGGAATTTACCTTTGTGTAATGAGAACGACCGATGGATTGGGAAATAGTCCAATGTATGTATCTCACTCTACTGACCAGGGAGTTTCTTGGACAAAGCCTAAAACATTTACTAATTCTGGTGTCTTACCAAAATTACTTCAACTAGAAAATGGATCTATTGTCCTTGCTTCAGGTAGACCTGGAATTCAATTACGATTTGCTATTGATGAAAAAGGTGAAGCATGGACCGATCCGTTTGAAATGTTGCCATTTGAGAATTTACAAGGGGAGGTGTCATGTGGTTATCCTGATATTGTTCCTGCAGGTCCGAATAGTTTTCACTTAATCTATTCCGATTTTAAATATCAAAATGAAAATGGCGAGATAAGAAAAGCAATTAAAATTAGAAAGGTTGAGGTAATTAAGTCTAAGTAATGTGATATATTGCGGAGAAATTTCAATAGGTTTTTTAATTATAACTATAACAGGATGATATTCAATCGAATTTTCTTATTATTATATTTCATCGGTCCATTCATACTTGTTGCCCAAAAACCATATGCTCTAAATGGGAACCGAGAACTTTTTATTGACAACTTTTTTATCGATCAGTTATGTAATATTAAAATAAAACTGCATCCTCCAATTGATAAGGGCATTGTTTTAAATTTCGACAAACCATGGGAGGGACCATTCTGCGGCTATGTAACTATTATTAAGGACAATGACATTTACAGGACGTATTACCGAGGTTCACAAGGTGGGAAAGACGGAAACAACAACGAAGTTACTTGTTATGCAGAATCAAAAGATGGAATAAATTGGTACAAACCCGATTTAGGAATCTATACGGTGCAGGGATCAAAAAGCAATAACGTTGTCCTAGCTAATGCAGCCCCTGTTCCACATAATTTCAGCCCATTTCTTGATAAAAATCCTCAGACCAAACCCGATCAAAAATATAAAGGCCTGGGAGGAGTCGACAAGACTGGTTTATTAGCATATGTATCGAAAGACGGTATACACTGGAAAGAATTACAAAATGAAGCTGTGTTTAAGAAAGGAGTTTTCGACTCGCAGAATGTTGCATTTTGGTCCGAAAGTGAAAAATGTTATGTCTGTTATTTTCGTATCTGGTCAGATGGCGGATTTACTTCATATAAGGGATTTAGATCTGTCGGTCGTTCAACATCAAGTGATTTTGTCAATTGGTCAGAGCCTGAAGCGATGACGTTTGGTGATACCCCCCTGGAGCATCTCTATACTCAACAAACAAGTCCGTACTTTAGAGCTCCACACATATATGTTGCAATTGGGGGAAGGTTTATGCCCGGGCGTCAGGTTTTGACTGAAGAACAAGCAAAAGAACTCAACGTGAATCCCGGTTATTTTAAAGATTGCTCGGATGCTTTTTTTATGACTTCACGGGGAGGGAATGTATATGATCGTATATTTATGGAGGCATTTATCCGTCCAGGAATAGGATTGGATAATTGGGTCTCACGATCCAACTATCCTGCATTGAATGTTGTACAAACCAGTCCAACAGAGATGTCCATATACATCAACCAGGATTATGCTCAACCTACCGCTCATTTACACAGGTATTCTTTAAGATTGGATGGATTCACGTCATTGTCTGCTCCGTACAAAGGAGGGGAAGTCCTCAGCAAAGTGTTCACTTTTTCGGGCAACGAACTTGAAATAAACTATTCAACCTCAGCGGTCGGTGAACTTAAATTTGAAATTCAGGATGATAATGGGAAAGCAATTCCCGGTTACACAATGGATGATTCAGATACGATCATTGGTAATGAAATTTCAAGAATTGTAACTTGGAAAGGAAATAAAGACGTTAAACCTCTAGCTTCAAAAGCGGTTCGTTTGAGAATTTATATGAAAGATGCGGATCTGTATTCTATTAAATTTAATCAAGATTAATTATCAACTTCATGGATAAATCAATTTTTTCTCTTCAGGATAAAAATATTTGGGTATTTGGAGGTGCGGGGTATTTGGGTCAACCATTGGTTCTTTTACTAGCCGAGTTGGGAGCAAAAGTATTGTGTGTTGACCTCTCGCAAAACGCCTCTTTTTTATCTAATCTTTATCTACGTCAAGCGGTTTAATAACATCTGATCCATTAGACATCAGGGATACTAATAAACTTAAAATTTTTATTTCAAAATATGTAGAAAAGACAGGGGGTCCAGATGGTTTGGTGAACTTAACATTTGCATCAACTGAAAAAAGATGGAGGAGTTG
>Ga0172378_10001700_pt1 | contig 20405 bp, 24 predicted proteins | sample GrowelOW332metaG_FD_119755 | JGI IMG/M metagenome (GOLD analysis project Ga0172378, IMG submission 119755) | Groundwater microbial communities from an aquifer near a municipal landfill in Southern Ontario, Canada - Pumphouse #3_1 metaG | ecosystem: Environmental > Aquatic > Deep subsurface >... | reverse complement strand
TCTCTTTTTTTCTCCTTACCTTTGAATTTATTGATAGTAAGGAAAAAACAATCAAAGTGACGATTGTTTAAGATTCTTTTTTTTATCAACTTGATAACAATCGGGAATTCCTAATGATAACTTTCCTAAAATAGATGTTATCATACACACATTCTTGCTGTGTGAGGTCTTAGTCGTGCAAGAAGCTACAATAACGCACAGAATAGGTGTAGTAACAACGAAGGCTAAGAAGACAGCAGCCAGTGAATTGAAAGACTCCTTTACTTTCAAAAGTGGTACAAGCTTGTCGAAGCGCTATGGTCTGATTAAGAGATTTTCTTTAACTTTGCAAAATATAACTGAGCGATTGGGCTCAGAAGAGAGATATTGCTTACGAAACTTGTTTAAGTAATATTATATAGAATAGTTTGACTGTTTGTTATTTGGATGCTATAAATATCTAAGGATAAAAATGAATTTTGAATTTGCAAAAGATTTGTTAGCAATTAGAGAGATATTGGGAATTACTCAATCTGAATTAGCTCTTCAGCTTAAGGTTCAGCAAATTACGATATCTCGTAATGAACTAAAAGAAACCCTTGCCTCTACAAAGCTTATGGAAAAGGTTTATAGCTATGCCTTTGATAAAAGGATTAACTTGGGGAAACTCAAGGAAATGATGTGGAATGAAAGAATTGATATTGACCATAAACTTCTTTTTCATGGAGCTAAAAGCAGTATTGAAGGTGCTATCGATTTAACTAAAGGTCGAATTAACAATGATTTTGGACAAGGTTTCTATCTTGGAGAGCAGTATGCTCAAGCAATATCTTTTATCTCGGGGTATGATAATTCTTGTGTCTATTATATTGATTTTGACTGTTCTAATCTTAAGGGTAAAAAGTATAATGTTGATCAAGAATGGATGCTGACTATTGCTTATTATAGAGGCACGTTAAATCGATATAACTCACATCCTATGATAGATAACCTAATAAAAGATTCTAGAGACTGTGATTATATCATTGCGCCCATTGCAGATAACCGAATGTTTAGTATCATTAACTCTTTTATAGAGGGTGAGATTACAGATGAACAATGTAAGCATTGTTTAGCTGCTACAAATTTAGGCTACCAGTATGTCCTTATTAGTGGAAAAGCAATAAAAAATGCAAAACTTGTTGAACGTACATATGTGTCAGATAGTGAAAGGAAATATTATAAAAATATTAGATCCTCAAATGCTTTACTTGGAGATGATAAAGTTAAACTATCAAGACGCCAATATAGAGGAAAAGGGCTTTATATTGATGAGATTTTTAAATAAGAAGGTTTAACTATGAAAACAGATGAGCAAATAAGAAAGATTGATAGCGATGGCTTATTACTTTGTAAATTGCAAGCTGAAAGTTTTGAAGCTTCTTTTGAGTCAACAAAGATGAGTTCTGAGATCTTTATAAGAAGATTCATGAATAGTCAAATTGCTATTTACATGGACAGTACTGATTTCCTTCAAATGAACTTACAAGCAAAAGATGTAATAGATAGAGTTGAAGAAGAGTATGGGGTGTCGAGTTATGGCTCAATTAAATACTCAAAGAATGAATTGTACTGGATAGGCTATGTTTATCGCTTTTTTTCTTTTACTTATGAATTATCCACTCTTCAAGTTTATAAATTGGTAAAACCTAAGGAACTAAGAGAACTATTCTTGCCTTACCATACAATGGATCCGTCTCAAGCTATAGAGAGAATTTTGGAGGCAAAGGGTCTTTTTCAGAATGAGGAAAAAGAACTTCAAAGACAATTTGAAATTTATAAAAAGATAAGGTTCATAATTTAGGTATTGTACCTTCTGTAAATAAAGAAAAGCTCAGGCTTAGGTGAACGATTAAGATGGCACCTCGGAAGATTGTTTATATCAGCTGCAACCCTGTAACTCAAGAGCGCGATTTAGACTATATCTATCGCTTTTCAGATTATACAGTTAATTTTATTCAGTCAGTTGATAACTTTCCGCGAACAACTCTTATTTTTTCCTTACCTTTTGAATCTGGTGTTAGTAAGGAAAAAACAATCAAAGTGACGATTGTTAAAGATTCTTTTTTTTATTCAACTTGATAACAAGCAGGTATTCCTAATGATAACTTTACTAAAATAGATATTACCATACACATCGTGAATTTTTTAATCACTTTTTTTTAGTCCAAAAACCTTGAATAAATAAAGCAAATAGGGTTTTGAGTTTTTTTTTAGCCAGTCCTAAACTCGGGAGATCTTTTCCTCTTTATTAATACGCTTTGGTGTGATGCTTACAGAAGAAAGATAATTTTTGCAGTAGACATGCTAAAAATTGACAAATTTGCTAAAATAATCATGTAATATAATGTAAAAAATTAAAAATATTACATTGAAATATACATGAATAGGTATTATTCTATGATTAGTACCTTTAAGGATGGCTGATTATGTATAGAAAAATTATGAGCTTTTTAGAAGCATGGAAAGAAAGCGGACACCGCAAGCCCCTTATTCTGCAAGGAGCAAGACAGGTAGGCAAAACTTATTCTATACTAGAATTCGGGCGTACTCATTATGAGAATGTAGCATACTTCAATTTTGAAACAAATCCAAAGCTGAATAAAACCTTTGATGAGAATATTAGCCCTGATTATCTGATCCCCATTCTTTCGCATATTGTAGGGCTGACAATAGTCAAGGAAAAAACGCTTATTGTATTTGATGAAGTACAACTTTGCGAAAGAGCGTTGACAAGCTTGAAATACTTTTGTGAGGACGCACCAGATTACCATATCATTGTGGCAGGTAGCTTACTCGGTGTGGCAGTCAACAGAGCCAAGTTTTCTTTTCCAGTAGGCAAGGTGGATATTAAAACGCTTTATCCTATGGATATGGAGGAATTTATGCTGGCTTTAGGCGAAGATGTTCTGGTAAAGCAAATAAAGGACAGCTTTGCCTGTAATTCTCCACTTCCTTCTGCTTTACACGATGCGGCGATGCAGCTTTATCGCCAGTACCTTATTATAGGTGGTATGCCGGAGTGCGTGATGCAGTTTTCCCAAACGAAGGATTATATTCTCGTCCGTCATACGCAGGATACCATTCTTGCAAGTTATCTGAATGATATGAGTAAGTATAACAACCTTAATGAAATCAAGAAAACAAAACTTACATACGATAATATTACCGTTCAACTTTCTAGGAAAAACACCCGTTTCCAATACAAACTGATTAAAAAAGGCGGCAGAGCTTCCGAGTTTGAAAACGCAATTGAATGGCTTTGTTTGTCCGGTATTGTCTCGCAAGTTTACAAGGTAGAGCAAATCAAGAAACCGCTTGAAAACTACCGTGATATTGATGCTTTCAAAATCTATGTTTCAGACTTAGGTTTGCTCTGTGCCAAAAAGGAGTTAGTTGCAAACGATATTCTCTATATGGTGGAAGAGCTGAATGACTTCAAGGGTGGTATGGCTGAAAACTATGTCAATGTTCAACTTACCACAAACGGGTACAGCACCTACTATTGGGAATCTGAGCGTGGAGCAGAAATTGATTTTGTCATTCAGATTGAAGGACAACTGATTCCTATTGAGGTAAAGAGTGCCGACAACACCAGAGCAAAGAGCTTGAAGGTGTATATGGAAACTTATAAGCCTAATTATGCGATTAAGCTTTCAGCCAAAAACTTTGGCTTTGAAGATGATAAAAAGATTGTTCCGCTCTATGCTGCATTTTGTATCTAAAATTCAATTCTATTCAAGTAATAGATATTGGGCAATTAGTGCATATCTAGGAAGTTTTATTCCAGATGAAGTAACTAATAGTGAGCCACAAGAACTTTGTACAAAAGAAATTTGGTTTTCATTTAGTTGAACCACCGTATATCGGACGGTACGTAAGGTGGTGTGATTGGGGTCAAGTAGCAATTATTGGTGTACAAATGGCAAGTGCTTATATAGGAACTTTCATTATGCCTCCAGCCTTTGGTCTTATTGCTACCCCCCTTTCTGTATCACTATTGACGATGTATTTACTTGCTATACTTTTTCTAATGGTTGCAATGTATGAATTACTAATTCGAAAAACAATAAAGTCTAATTAATATTTCAGCAAGCAACTTAAAGAATATAAATAATTATTGAAAGGATAAGTGTTTTCCCCTGATACTAAAAATATAGCGATTTATATAGCGCTTGCTTAAAAATGAGGGGATAATATGAGAATGCTACGCTCTGAGTTGGGATTTACTCAAAGTGAACTAGCTGATGCTTTACATGTCAGTTTTACTACAATCAATAGATGGGAGAATGGTAAATCTGTTCCAAGCCCTAGGAGCAAGATAAAATAAATCATATTCATTTTTGTAAAAGTCAATATATTAATGTAATAATTAGTCAAGTTGAAAATGTTGTTTGTTTGCTTAAGAATCTAATCTAAATTTCTATTATATCTTAATTTTGTTAAGACTTTCTATTCTTTGCCATTTTTCAAATAGTGTTTCCAAAAACATCAAAATCTGTTGCAAGTTCTCTAAAAGATTTCTTAATTCCTAAGGCTTGCTACCTTACAAGTGTGAAATTAAGTTAACACTTTAGCCCTTTATCATGAGCAACTATTAGCCAGCTATTGAGGGCACTAACAAAGAGGCACCTCAAAAATTAACTATTATATAATTTTTATAAAAATAACCTGAAATGCAAACAAATAATAAACAATTGACTATTATACTATATAAAAACTTGTTAGGAGACTTTTTTAAATGATTCACATATTAGTAGTTGAAGATGATGTAAACCTTAATTTTTTCATTTGCAAATTTCTTAATAATCATGGATATGAAACTAAGGGGTGCTTATCTGCAAAAGAAGCAACTTTAGAAATGTACAATAACTTATATGACCTTGTACTTTCAGATATTATGATGAGTGAAATTGATGGCTTTGAATTTGCAGAGTCTATTCGAAGAGTTAATAAGAACCTTCCAATTATCTTTATGACTGCACGCGATGATTTAAGCTCTAAACAACGAGGTTTTAAGATTGGAATTGATGATTATATGGTTAAACCAATAGACCCGATAGAACTTGACTTACGAATTAAAGCAATACTTCGACGATATCAAATAGTTCAAGATAAACAGCTTACTGTCGGAAACTTAACAATGGATGTTGAAGCAATGGCTGTGACGGTGACTGGTGAAGAGATTCCTGTAACGGTACGTGAATTCAATATTTTGTTTAAATTGCTTTCTTATCCAAATAAGAGTTTTACTCGAAATTATTTGATGGATGAATTCTGGGGGTTAGATAGTAATACTAGTTTAAGAGCGGTAGATATCTATATTGCCAAATTAAGAGAAAAGTTTTCCCAATGTATAGGTTTTAAGATTGTTACAATACATGGGTTGGGTTATAAGGCGGTACTTCAATGAAATTCGATAATAAAATGAGTGAAGATAAAAGAATTAAAAAGAAAGTTTGGTCTTGGAAGAAACTGATTATCACTTATGTCGTAATGCTATTATTAGTAGGTTTTCAGATGGGAATTATTACAGCTTCTTTCTTTGCCATTTTACCTAACTTTTTACAAGTTTTTATTGTTATGGGCTATTGGGCCTTAGTCTCAATTATATTTCTATTAATAACTAATTATCAGATTAAGAAAACTTATGACGAACCAATGAAGAAATTGAGTAAGGGTGCAAAATGTGTTGCTGAGGGTGATTTCTCTATCTATCTTGTTCCCTCTCATGTTGGTAATGAAGTGGATTACTTGGATGTTATGTTTCAAGATTTCAATACCATGGTAGCAGAGCTTGGTTCTATTGAGACTCTCAAAAATGATTTTATTGCAAATGTCTCCCATGAAATAAAAACACCCTTAGCTGTAATCTGTAATTATATCACAATGTTACAAAATCCTGAACTAAGTGATGGAGAACGAAAACGGTATCAAAATTCGCTTTTTGATGCAGCCTCTCGATTAAATACCCTAGTTACAAATATTCTCAAGCTTAATAAACTGCAAAATCAAAGAATTTGTTATGAATATACTAATTTTGATCTTTGTGGTCAGTTATCTGAATGTGTCCTTAATTTTGAATCATTATGGGTAAAGAAAAATCTAGAGCTCAACGTTGAGATGGAGGATCGGTCAATAATCAATGCTGATGAAGAGACAATGAAATTAGTGTGGAATAATCTCATAGCAAATGCGATCAAATTTACATCAGAGGGTGGTAGTATTTCGATTCGCCAATATTCAGATTCAACCTATACAACAGTAGAGATTTCTGATACGGGGTGTGGAATGAGCGAAGAAACAATGAAACATATCTATGATAAGTTTTACCAAGGTGATACCTCCCATTCTACAGAAGGTAATGGGTTAGGCCTTACGCTGGTAAGTAAGGTTTTAGACTACTCAGGTGGTTTTATTACGGTAGTTAGTGAAATAGGAAAAGGGAGTACTTTTAAAGTTGTATTGCCAGTTACAAAATAAGGGAATTCTTAAAAATGAAGCTTTTTTCAAAAATTAAAGACTTTAAACCACCACTGTTACTTTCTTGTAGTGGTGCAGTGATTTTTGCTACTGCTTCGATGATTATTATAGCAACTGAGGTCGATAATCAACTAAGTAAAGCTTTAGTTTATTTTATTTATATAGGAGCTGCCGTATTTCTAACTTTAGCAGTTTGGGCAATAATCAACTTCTTTAGTAACTATAATTTGAAGAACATTTTATCTAATAAAGTTCATCAGCACTATTTTGCTGGCCGTTTAATAGATAATTATGCTTATAGAACAATAGTATTTGGCTATTTATCGCTTTTATTTAACAGTTTGTTAGCGCTCTCAAAAGCAATGGCGGGGGTATATTTCTCTTCAATCTGGTTATGTGCCCTTGCAGGGTATTATTTCCTTTTGTGTATTACCAAATTTGGGATACTTTTCACAACTCGCAAGATAAATATCCTTAAGGATGAAAAAGAAAAGAGCTTTAAAGAGTGGAAGACTTTTAGAGTATGTGGTCATTTTATAGTTCTTTTAACTCTTGCTTTACAGGGTGTAGTTATTTTAATAATTAAAGAAGGCAATACTTTTTCTTATAATGGTGTATTAATCTACGTTGTGGCTATTTATGACTTTTACTGTTTTATAAAATCAATAATTTATATGAGTAAAAAAAGAAAAAAACATACACCGTCTATTATAGCTATTAAGTGTATTAGCTTTGCAACTTCTCTTGTAGCAATTTTGTCGTTGCAAACAGCAATGTTTGCATCCTTTGGAAATAATTCTATGGAAATTGAAAAGCAGCAATTTATGAACACTATAACTGGTTCTGTTGTCTGTTTTTTTTTAATTTGTATGGGGCTTTTTATGATTCTTCTAGCAAATAAAAAAATAAGTAAATTTGCAATAATTAATCAAAATTAGCATTATGAAAACAGTTTTCATGCAATTTATAAACAATTGATATTTATTATTACAAGTACCTAGTACATAGGAGGTACTTATAATTTTATGAAAATTAATAATCCAGAGGTTACTTTAGTAGATGATGCTAGAAAGGGTGTAAAGGAAGACATTCGTAGTGGCTTTCTTGATTGGCTCTATCAATTTTCTGTTACCGGAGATGATGGAGAATTTTACTCAATTGGTGGTTCCATACTATCATTAGCAGTAGAAAAACTGGACCTTGTTACAATGAATATAGCAAAAGGGTTTGGTTCTGAAAAACAACTTTCTAATTCGATTTACAAGGTTGCGAATTATCCTGGTATGCTCTTTGAGCGCATGATTCATTACCCTCAAGGAAGACTAGAAATTATAAATAAGGCTCATAGTATCTTAATCCAATGTGGAAAAGAGTATTCTGTTGAATGCTTTGAAGATCATTCTTGGCATTTTCATATCGATTCCATGGATGGTGTTTATAAAGCAGATCTTTATCATAGACCACATGGTTTTCCACTCTGGTATGGCAGAGAGACACCTTCTTACCTGACTCAACATTCCATCACGTATGGCTATAATTGGGCAGGAGACGTTGAAGGTAGTTTTTGGTATAAGGGAAAACAAGTTAAGGTGAAGGGTACTGGCATTAGAGAGCGCTATGTTGCAGTTGATTCCTCAGCTGCTGAGCTTGGAGGATGGGAAGATTGGGGGTTTGTTACCTTTAACGAAATGCATTCTTCCATGTATGATATGCGCCTCGGAAAGAAAGATTTCTCTTTATATGATTTAGAAAACAAAAAACATTACCCAGAAGGTGATATGATTATAACCCATTCAGATTGGGTCTTCTTAAGACCATTAGATGGTTTTATTCCAACTCATTATAATATTCGTATTAGTGTTGAAGATGGTATTTATGAGATAAATGCTCATGTTGGTAATGCAACCACTTGGGGAGTTACCTTTCAAGTACCAGATAATCCTGTTGCAACTCTCTCTTTTGATAAGACAGAAGGAACTTTTACTTTTAACAATGGGGGAAAAAGGATTTTAACAGAGGGTAGAGGTGGATTATCAGTTAGACAGTGGCATGCCTATCCTAATATTCTTCCACGTCAATTGTATAGTGATGAAGTTATGAAAGGTGAGAAGTTCGAGACTCTATAATAATTATAGTAAAAAAGTTAAGAAATATTTTGTTTTTACATTAGAGCAACAGTATTCACGCAATTCTTATACAAAGACTTTATATAGTAAAGATAACAAAAGGATGAGTAGTCATCCTAAATATTAACGAGGTAAATATATGAAAAAGAGTAGTTTAGTCGCAATGATTTTAGGTTTCCTTGCACTTGTGTTTTTCGCCTTAGGTATGTGTATGACGATGGTTACAGAATTTTATGCTTTTATACCTGGAATCATTATGGGCTGTATAGGCTTAATTTTGGCAATAGTCACAATAATGGTGTGGAGAAAGATGGAGAATAAAACTCCAATAACGTTTGATAAAAGAACTGTATTAGTTTTCTTATTAGCCGCTATCGGAATACTAACACTTGGAGTTGGTATGTGCATGGTCCTCTTTTGGGGAAAATCAATTGTAGGTGTTATTGTTGGCATTATTGGAATTGCAATTCTTTTAGGCTTGATACCAGTTATAAAAGGTATTAAAGACTGAAAGTGGTTTTAGTTAAGTAGGAGATAATAGAAGTGAGTGAGAATAATTTTATCGGCTATGAATATAAAACAATAACCGTTAGTCAACAGATGAAATCTGTTTATATCGATGGCCTTAGTAATTATGGTTGGATTTTAGATAGTGAGCCAACAAGTGCGCTTACCGTGGGACAGATTACACTTCGTTTAAAAAGAGACCGAAAATTAATTAACAAAGTAGAGCTTATAAGGCTTGAACAGCAGTTTGATTCTCTTGTTAAAGAAGTAGTCTCACTTGAAAGTAAAAAGACAGCACTCGCTTCTGTTGTTGCCTATAGTATTGGAGTAATTGGATGTGTATTTATGGCAGGCGCTGTATTTGCAATTTCTGCACCTGTTCCTAATATGCTTTTGAGCGTTGTGTTTGGAATTCTGGGTCTTATTACATGGATCCTTCCTTATTTTTGTTTTTCTTTTATAAAGAGAAAGAAAACTCTAGCCTCCAATGAGCTAATTGAAAAGAAATATGATGAAATCTACACAAGTTGTGAGAACGGAAATAGATTGCTAGGACTTTGAATAATGATAAAATTAAAGCTTGATTTAAACATATTGAAGGCTTGAAAAAAATAATTCTAGGTGGTAAAACATATTATAATCATTTTCTCCTAAGCTCTACTTCAAGAAGATGATGAGAGAAGGAGATATGAAGAAACAATTAATTAATTACCCAATTATCTTTTGTATTATTTTGTTTACCATCTGCTTTGCAGTACAACTTTTTGAATGCCTGGTAATAAAAACAGACCAAACTATTGTAGGTGAGAATTTTATCAACAAAGTCTTTGGTATTGTTCTATTAGCTTTAGTCTTACATATCCTTTCAAGTAACTGGAAGGATATTGGCTTTAAAGGTAAGAATTGTATTAAATTCATCCTTTATGGTTTTCTTATGGGTGTTGTGTTTTTTACAGTCTCTTATATGGTCGAGTTTCTTATTATAAAGGCACAAGGAGAGATACCTCGTTTTGAGTTTTTTGTAAGTGGCTTTTCACTAACAGGGAGTGAAGTGCGTCATACTGGGCTGCTTTTCGTTCTAATGTGTACCTTTTTCAACCTTATCAATGTAGTTATGGAAGAGGGGACCTTTAGAGGGCTTTATCCTCTATTAATTGAGAAAAAACATTCTTCTACTACTGCAATAATAATTCCTGCAATACTGTTTGGAGTATGGCATTTTTCTCTTCCACTTCAAGGTCTTTTAGAAGGTTCAATGAGTTTAGCAGTTTCTATTTTGATGTGTTTTGGCTATCTGATTCTTGCTTTCTTGATGAGTGTTAAATGGAGTTTCCTTAAGAGCTTAACTGGCTCTCTTTGGATGGGACTTGCGGATCATCTCTTTAACAACTTGGTGGCAACTAATCTTCTTCATGTTACCTCTTCTAGCGGTACAGATTCTTTTATGATAGTTCGTGTAATAGTTGCACAACTACTCTCTTTTATTTGTGTTACAATAGTATTTTTCAAATTGAGAAAAAGAGTTTAGTATTTAGGTTATAAGGGCATAATAATGGAAAGCACTAAGTTTATTAATCTAACTGAGGACAATATTGCAACTGAACACTTAAGTTGTATAGTGCGCACTACTAAACTGCATCCTGGAGTGGAGGCGAAACGAGCTTGGCTCAAGGATAGATTAAAAGAGGGCCATGTCTTTCGTAAGCTTGATGTAAAAGAGCCGGTATTTATTGAGTATGCACCGCTTGAAAATGCATGGGTTCCAATAGTGGGTGATAACTATTTGTATATCTACTGTCTGTGGGTAAGCGGTACTTGCAAAGGAAAGGGGTATGGTAGAGAATTATTAAACTATTCAATAGAGGATGCAAGAGCTAAAGGAAAGAGTGAACTCTGTCTTCTCTCCTCCGTTAAGCAAAAGCATTGGTTAACAGACCAAGCCTTTGCTAAAAAGTTTGGCTTTACTAAGGTAGATGAGACAGCTTATGGCTATGAGCTATTAGCTCTCTCTTTTGATAAAACTGTTCCTCAATTTACCGCTGAGGCTAAAAAAGGGAGAATTGAAAGCCCTGAGTTAACTATCTATTTTGATGAGCAATGTCCGTTTATTAATCAAAGTATTGAGACCGTAAAACAATACTGTTTAGACCATTGTGTTAAGTATAACTTCATTAAGGTTGAGACTCTAAAGGATGCAAAAGCACTCCCTTGTGTTTTCAATAACTTTGCACTCTTTTATAAGGGATGCTTTGAAACTGTGAATTTACTCTTAGATACCAAAGTACTCGAGCGCTTGCTTAAAAAATGAAACAGCTTGCTAATCTTATAACTTTTTCAAGACTGGTTTTCTCTCTTGTACTGCTTTTCTTAAAGCCCTTTACAACAGAGTTTTATGTTGTCTACAGCTATTGTGGGTTATCTGATATGGCGGACGGTCTAATTGCAAGAAAGACTAATGGTGTGAGCAATTTGGGCTCTGTTTTAGACAGTCTTGCAGACTTTACCTTTCTAATTATTGTGTTGGTAAAAGTTATTAGGACAGTAAACTTTCCGCTTTACAGCCTTATTTGGATAGCTTTAATATTCTTAATAAGAGTAAGCAATATTTGTTTTGGCTACTATTATCAAAAGAAGTTTGTGATGTTACACACTAGCGCTAATAAAGTAACTGGATTTATATTATTTCTAATTCCTCTTTTGTTAAACTTGGGAATTCTAGATTATTTGATAATTATCTCTTGTTTAGTTGCAACCTTTGCTTCTGTTCAAGAAGGTCATTATATAAGATGTGGTGTAAAGGAGTAAGGCATGAGACTTGAAGGGTTTGGCTTATTTGTAATAGATATGCCAAGCATGATTCGCTTCTACAAAGAAGTTTTAGGGTTTGAAATTAAAGAGGCAGAAGATACCGATAATGTGTATCTTGTTAAAGATGGTGTACTCTTTTTACTCTACAGCAGAAAAGACTTTGAGAGGATGACTAGTCGTAAATATGAGTATATTAAGGGCTTAAATGGGCATTTTGAAATTGCACTAAATGTTGATAACTTTTCAGAAGTTGATAAAACTTACAAGGAAGTTATTAGTAAAGGCGCAGTATCTGTTTTGGAACCTACAACTGAGCCGTGGGGCCAAAGAACTTGCTATATTGCAGATATTGAAGGCAATTTGATCGAAATTGGTTCATTTAATAAGGAATAAAAGAATTATGAAAATTTTAGTTTTAAACGGTTCTCCCAAAGGAGAAAACAGTGATACTTACCAGATTACCAAAGCCTTTATGGATGGTATGAATAGCAAGGAAGTTAATGAAATAAGCTATATCGATGTTATAAAAAAACATATCGAATACTGCCAAGGAGATCTAAGCTGTATGCGTAATGGTGGAAAATGTATCCACGATGATGATATGGCAGATATTTTGCAGCAAATTCTTAATACCGATTTACTCTTATTTAGCTTTCCGCTTTATGGCTTTGGCGTTCCAGCTCCCTTAAAAGCCTTACTTGATAGAACTCTTCCCCTTGGCTCTATTTCAATGAGAAAAGTGGGAGAGCGATACGAGCATGTAGAGCAAGCTGACTTTTCTCATTTAAAGTATGCAGTAATTAGTGGTTGTGGTTTTCCAAATTCTGAGCATAACTTTGAAGCGCTTAAAATGCAATTTGGCCTTCGTTTCCCTAACGGGGTATTTATGTTAACCGTACCAGAGGCTCCAATGTTTAACGCACCTCAAGCAATTTCTGTAACTCAGCCATATCTAGAGCTCGTTAAGCAAGCGGGAAGTGAGTATATAGTGGACGGAAAGGTTTCAGCGTCTTTGATGGAAAAGCTTGCCATTCCTATGATACCTGATGAGGTGTATGCTCAAATTTGTAATGGACGTTAGTTTTTATTGACAAGGGCTAATTGTTTTGACTATGCTATACATATCGAAATTATTCGATATGTATAGAGGTCCTATGGTGCAAAATAATAAAAAAGTTTCAACTATCTTTAAAGCGCTGTCCGATGTTAATCGCTTAGAAATACTATCCTTGCTAAAAGAGGGGGAAAAGTGTGCTTGTGTACTGCTAGAAAAGATGAATATGGCGCAATCTACACTCTCTTATCATATGAAAATCTTATCAGATTCTAATCTTGTTGAAAGCCGGCAAGATGGAAAATGGACACATTATAAGTTAAGTAAGGCTGGTAGTGAGTATGCCCTTTCTGTTTTACGAGCAATTACTACTCCAAAGGACTAAGTATAGAAAAGACTATGAAAGAACTACTATTAAAAGGATTAACCTTTTTCCAAGATCAAATTCTTAAAATGAACTATTTAAATTTGCTCATTGATAAATTACTCACCGCCCTTGGACTCGATACCTCTACAAGATGGGGTGGAAGTCTACTTTTCTTCTTCTATGATGTGATAAAAATTACAATATTACTCTGTTTTTTGATCTTTGTAATTTCCTATATTCAAAGTTATTTTCCACCAGAGCGCAGTAAGAAGATTATGGGTCGTTTTAAAGGAATTTGGGCTAACTGTATAGCAGCTCTACTTGGAACAGTTACACCGTTTTGTTCTTGCTCTTCAATTCCTTTATTTATGGGTTTTACCAGTGCAGGGCTTCCCCTTGGAGTTACCTTCTCTTTCTTAATATCATCTCCAATGGTCGATTTAGGTAGTTTAGTGCTACTAATGAGTATCTTTGGTGCAAAAGTTGCTATCGTTTACGTAATAGTGGGGTTAATAATCGCTGTTGTGGGTGGAAGTCTTATTGAACACCTTCATATGGAAAAGTATGTTGAGTCGTTTATTCTAGAGGCAAAGGCGGTAGATATCGCCTCTCCTAATTTGACAAAGAAGGATAGAGTAGTTTATGCCAAGTCTCAGATGGTTAGTACTTTTAAAAAGGTGTTTTGGTATATAATAATAGGGGTAGGACTAGGTGCTGTAATACACAATTGGATTCCTCAAAGTTTTGTAGAAGCAATACTAGGAAGTGATAATCCACTTGGAGTAGTACTAGCAACTCTTGTTGGCATTCCTATGTATGCAGATATCTTTGGAACCATTCCAATTGCAGAAGCACTTCTTGCAAAAGGGGCAATGCTTGGCACAGTACTCTCTTTTATGATGGCAGTAACAACTTTAAGTCTTCCTTCGATGATAATGCTGAGAAAAGCAATAAAGCCTAAGTTGTTAGCCCTCTTTATAGCTATTTGTACCATTTCTATAATATTAATCGGGTATTTATTTAATCTATTTCAATTTTTATTTATATAGGAGTTAAGTGATGAGTTTATTTAATAAGAAGAAAAAAGAAGAAGTTGAAGTTGAAGCAAGTATAAAAATACTTGGCTCTGGTTGTGCCAAATGTAATGAATTAGAGGCCAATACTAAAGCGGCTTTAGTAAAACTAGGACTTTTAACTGATATTGAACATGTCAAAGATTTTGCTAAAATCGCAAGTTACGGGGTAATGACAACGCCCGCTCTAGTAAAAGATAATAAGGTACTCTCATATGGTAGAGTTTTATCTACAGATGAAATTGTAGAGCTTTTAAAGTAATGAAAAAAGTTAAAATTACAGTGATGAGAATTGCTCATTATCCAGATTTAATTGAAAAGTATGAAAACCCAATTGAACAAGCTTGTTCTATGAAACTAGGACAAGTGTTTATTGCAAACGGTCACAATAGGCCTGAGGATATGTGCCTTAGTGCTTGGGAAAGTATTTCACCTTTTGTTTTAACTCTTTCTTGTGGTGGAGGAGACTTTTTCGAGGGTTGGATGAAAGATAAACACTCTGCCATGATCTCTTGCAATGATGGTTTTAGACCTGTTAGTTTTTTACTTGAAACTATAGATGACTAGATTATAAGAACTGATTGAGCGTTCGATAAAGCTCTTGCGGCTCTATAGGCTTAGCAAGGTGTGCATTCATACCAGCTTCTTTAGTTTTTGCTATATCCTCTGCAAATACATTTGCAGTTAAGGCGATTATTGGAATAGTTTTCGCATTTTTAACACTTGTAAGACGAATAAGTTGTGCTGCGGTTAAGCCATCCATAATAGGCATCCTGATGTCCATGATGATGAAATCATAGTTAGCATTGTGTTTGAATAAATCTAAACCTTCACGTCCGTTAGTTGCATGATCTACTATTAAACCTATCTTTTCAAGTATTCTAATAAGAATCTTAGCGTTGAGAGGATGGTCTTCACAAAGGAGTACTTTCTTGCCTTTAAAAGCTTCAACTAGAGTTAATGTTTCAATCTTTTTAGGTTTTGCTTCTGAGCTTTCTGCTAATATTGAGAAAGTAAAAGTAGTCCCGTGTCCTACTTTGCTATCTACTTCGATTGTTCCACCCATCAATTCAATTAACTTTTTGGTGATAGCTAAACCGAGTCCTGTGCCCTCTCTATTATTTATAAGAGATGATTGCTCTTGAGAAAAAGGTTCAAACATATGGCGTTGAAATTCTTCACTCATACCACACCCTGTATCTGATATTTTAGCATCAATAGAAATAGTTTTATCTTTAATTACCCTTTGACTCATCTTTAAACAGACGGTGCCTCCTCGAGGGGTAAATTTAATTGCATTGGTGAGCAAGTTATTATAGATTTCGTTCAATCGAACAGAGTCTGTTTCAATATACAAGGGAAGATCTTGAGAGGTGGTAAAATCAAAGATGATATCTTTAGCTTCGCATAAAGTGCTAATTGAGGTTCTAATTTGACTTTCAAATTCTTTAAAGGAATAAGTGGTGGGGTGAAGCGTAATAGAATTGTTTTCAAGCTTAGACATATCAAGAATATCGGTGATGAGACCTAAGAGGAAATTAGCTGAAAGAGTGATATTTTCAAAGTAATATTGCGCGGCTTCTCCTGGTATTTCATCCAGTCCTAAAGCTGCCATACCGATGATAGCATTCATCGGGGTACGCATATCGTGGCTCATTCGTGCCATGAAATCTGATTTAGCTTTATTGGCTTCTTTAGTTTGTTTAAGAGCTTCTTGAAGTAAGATTTTTTGTTTTTGATTTTCTTTGACAACATTTGTTACATCACTGCGAAGCATAATAAGTTGACTAGATTTCTCATCTAACCAGAAATAGGTAATCTTTTTATAGCTTCGGTTTCCCTCTGCATCTTGGATTCCATAGTTATTTGAAAAGACCTTCTTAGCTTTTAGGTTTTCTCTAATAGCTTGGGTGGACATATCACGATGAGCTTTTTCTCTATCTTGAGGAATAACTATCGCTTCATCCAAAATTTTTCTCATCTGATTATAATTGATACCAGTTTCAACAGAGCTTAAGGCTTTATCTTCAGGATGTTTAAAGATAACAGATCTTTGAGTTTCTAAGTTGATTAAACAAATGTAATCATAAACAGTGGATGCAACAGAGCTGATAATCCTTTCATTTATCTTAGATTTTTCAATATCTATAGCATATATAAGGGCTTCAATATCAGAAGTCTTTGGATTTTTCATCATCTCTAGTACCACCTTAACCCATCGCTCTCCAATTAAAGGAAATTCGTATTGCATTTCCTCTGCCTGATAAGTAGTTCCTTGGGCAAATAGTGTTAATAAATTCTCACGGGTAATTCTTTTTGAAACATCTTTTAGTGTTTTTTCATCTGTGATTCTTTGAATTGCAAAATTGAGGTAGTAGTCAATGCCTTTACAATCTTCAAAACTAGTAAATTCTGGCAACTTTGAATGAAGTAAATTGCAAGTATTTTGTGTTAAGTTGAGAGTACTTGAAGCGAGTATATTAACTTTTGCAAGCTTTTCTAAATTGTGGAAAGACTGATACCTCTCCTCATCTTCTACTTGTTGGCTAATATCGATACAACTTCCATAAATCTTGGTTATCTGTCCGTCCTTATCATAAAGGGCATCAAGACAAACCCGAAGCCAATCATAATGGTCGGTGGTCAAATTCTTTCGTCGAATTCTTCCTTTAATACTACTTTCTCCTGAGAAAATTCGACGATAGAAGTTTTCATATTTTTCACAGTCATTTGGATGTATGCCTCTACTACACGCAAAGCCCACAAGATTTAATAGAGTAGGTACTCTTCCTTGTTCCCCATAGGTTTTTAACATAGAGTCTGAAGCGGTTACAATCTGTGTTTGTGTATCGATTACCCAAGAGAAAATACCTTGTTGCTCAAGAGTGATATGAAAGCGCTTATCAAGTTCAGATAACTCTGTAATAGGTTGTGCAGTTCCATAGATACGAATAGGCTTATTATTCTTATCAAAGCTGTTACGCATTCTAACTAGCATAGTAATTTCTTTATTATTGAAAATAAGCTTTATTTTAGCTTGTTCAAGTTCTTTACCTTGCTTCATTGCTCCATAAAGTGCTTGATAAGCTTTTACGGAATCTGGATGAACATATTTAGCAATGAAAGAGGATGGATAGTTTTCCATCTTAAAAGGAATATCCATAAAGCTTTTTGTATATTTTAGATTATAAAGGGTGTTGGTGGTTAAATCGATTTCAAACATTTGAAGCGCTGAATCATTAGCAGCGGCAGATAAGCGTTCATTTTTTTGTTCGAGCTCTATTTGTGGAGTGATATCCATGCTAATGCCATAGAGCCCTATAAGGTTATGTTCACTATCATACATGAGCTCTTTTCTAGATCGTATCCAAGCAGCTTTTCCCTCTTTAGTATAATAAGGTTCAATAAAGGATATTACCGATTTTCCACTTTTTAGGAGCCTTTTATCGTTATAAACATATTGTTTGGCAATATCGTCTTTATAGAGTTCAAAATCTGTTTTACCTATAATTTCTTCTGTATCTTTAGCACCCATCAGTTCTAATATAGGATTGGAGACAATGATATATTTGAGGTCTTTATCTTTTAAATAAACAAAATCTGTTGTTTGTTTAATAAAATTAAGTCCCCAGTGCATTACCAACTCATCATTGTTGGATTTATTTAAATCCATTTAAGCCTCCAGTAGTATTCAATTCCAAAATAAAACTCTAATAAGTCAATATCTCCCATAATTAACAATTAACATAGCTAAATTACCTTTTCATTATACCAAAGAAAAAGCTGAGCACAAGAAAATTCATTCAATGAAGTTAAAAATTCTGTCAAAGGTTTTGATTTGCTTTGTTCTTGCCAATTAATTGGATGAAATCATTTTTTAGATTTATTCAACTTGATAAATATCGTAAACTCAAGTCTTGCTTTATAAGAGCTTCCAAAGACTTTTAAAATATTGCTATAATGTTCTTGTTTTTAAATCCTTTTAAGAGAGTAGTGTTATGTCAATTGAAAAAGTTAAACAATATTTTGAGTCTTATAACCTTGCTGATAAAATCCTTGAATTTGAAGTATCTAGTGCTACGGTAGAATTAGCCTCCATTGCTTTAAATACAGAGCCGGGACGCATTGCTAAAACGCTGTCCTTTATGCTAAAAGAGGGACCAATTCTAATCGTAGTCGCAGGGGATGAGAAGATTGATAATAGCAAATACAAAGCTTACTTTCACACCAAAGCAAAGATGTTAACCTATGAAGAAGTTGAAGAGTTAATAGGACACTCTGTTGGTGGTGTGTGTCCTTTTGCGGTAAAGGATGGGGTGAAAGTCTATCTTGATGAATCGTTAAAACGCTTTACTACAGTTTTTCCAGCTTGTGGTAGTAGCAATAGTGCAATAGAGTTAACTCCTTTAGAACTTGAAAAGTATTCAGCTTTTGTCTCTTGGATAGATGTGTGTAAACTAAAATGAGGGGTTGCTTTAACGACAAAAAAATGTTAACACTTTAGTAAACATTAATTAAACGACAAGGAGGGTTTCCATATGAATAAGAACAGTCGAAGTTCTGCTTTGGATTATCATTTATGTCGTTTTAATCTTTTTAATGCATAAAGCCAAAGCATGCTTCTATGTTTTTTTGAAACGAGAAAAGTATGCAAGAATATCAATTTAACACCCATGAGTTACAAGACCTTTTAGATCAAAAGCAATATCTAGTTTTACGAGCAAAGCTAGAACACCTTAATGAAGTCGACGTCGCACTATTTATTGAAAACTTACCCAAAAGAGAAGCGGTAACAGTCTTTAGACTTCTAGATAAAGAAGTTGGAGCTGATGTCTTTGCGAATCTTCCAATTGAAAACCAGCAATTAATTATAAACTCCATAGGAGACCAAGAGCTGGCAGAAATTCTTGATGATTTAGCTGTAGATGATGCTGTAGATATGATCGGGGAGCTTCCTGCTAACGTAGTATTTCGTGTATTAAAGACCGCTCACCCAGATACCAGAAACTTAATTAACCACTTTTTAAAGTACCCAGATAACTCGGCAGGCTCTATTATGACTGCTGAGTTTGTAGACCTTAAAAAAGAGATAACTGTTAAAGATGCTATTAAGCGAATTAGAGAAACGGCTGAAGATAAAGAGACCATCTATACTTGTTATGTAACAGATAAAGAGCGAAAACTTGAAGGAATTGTTACTATCAAGGACTTACTCTTAAATAGTGATGAAACCATTGTATCTAGTATCATGGAAACAGATATCATCAGTGTAAAGACAACTGATGACAGAGAAGAAGCGGCTAATATCCTTAATAAGTATGACTTTTTAAGTGTACCGGTCGTCGATACAGAAAACAGATTAGTTGGTATTGTAACTGTAGATGATGCGGTCGATGTAATTACAGATGAGGCAACAGAAGATTTTGAAATCATGGCAGCACTTGCGCCCTCTGAAAAACCTTATCTTAAAACTAATGTATTTACACTGGCTAAAAACAGAATTGTTTGGCTTCTTGTCTTGATGATCTCAGCTATGATTACCGGTACGATCTTGGGAAAATTCCAGTCAGCTTTTGTCGCGCTTCCGCTGCTTGTTACTTTTATTCCTATGATTACCGATACCGGCGGAAACGCAGGTAGCCAAAGTAGTACATTGATAATTCGTGGTATGGCAGTAGGGGAATTACAGCCAAGAGATTTCTTTAAAATTCTATTTAAAGAGCTTCGAGTCAGTTTGTTAGTAGGCTCAGTTCTAGCCCTAGTCAATTTCTTACGTATCATTATCTTTTATAAGGATGCAAGTATGCTTGTTGCTTTGACTGTTTCAATTGCAATTTTGTTTACCATCATATTATCTAAATCTTTAGGTTGTACCTTGCCAATTATTGCAAAGAAGATTCATGTAGACCCTGCAATGATGGCAGCTCCTATGATTACAACGATAGTGGATGCTTGTTCCTTGGCTATCT
>Ga0172378_10001699_pt1 | contig 20405 bp, 17 predicted proteins | sample GrowelOW332metaG_FD_119755 | JGI IMG/M metagenome (GOLD analysis project Ga0172378, IMG submission 119755) | Groundwater microbial communities from an aquifer near a municipal landfill in Southern Ontario, Canada - Pumphouse #3_1 metaG | ecosystem: Environmental > Aquatic > Deep subsurface >... | reverse complement strand
GGCGAGCCAATAAGGACCTTACGCAGATGGCAGACCGACCTACGCGACGTGACGCGTGGCTAGTATCCTAGGGCTACGCCCGCATATGAAGAACCCCCGGCTATGCCGGGGGGTTGCTTTTTAACAGCACAAAATGCTGTGATATTTTTCAAAAGATTTGCTTGCTTTCGTGAAATTCAGTACTAAAGAATATATTTTTCATTCGAATTTTAATGTACGAGGCCTTTTTATGAAAAAACAGCTCCTTTTCGCCGCAATTTCCGTAACTGTAGTTGCGGCATTCGTTGCTTGCGGTGACGATTCTACCTCAACACAACCTGGCGAAGGGACTTCATCTGCAGTCGTGGATCCCACTTCTTCTGCCATCGTAGACCCAAACTCTTCGGCAAGTACCGACCCCACTTCTTCCGCAGACCCTACATCCAGCGCAAATCCTTCACTTTCTTCTTCCAGCACAGACATTAACTATTCCTATACGGATCCGCTGTCTTCAGCAAGCGTTGATCCAGCATCTAGCGCAGACGTATCCATTTCCTCTAGCAGCATAGGATCTTCCACTTCTACAGCAAAAAGTTCCACATCTGCTGGCTCGGATATCAGCGCATATCCTGTTGCAAGTTACACATAGCTTCTTTCTACCGGCGGTTCGGGCACGGGCTGGAGTTCCCGCTATTGGGATGCCTGCAAACCGAGCTGTTCTTGGCCGGGAAACGTGGACACGACAACAGAGGCTTCGTATCAAGCCAGCATGACGATAGCGCGCAATTGCAACATCAAGGATATTGAAGTTCCAGCTTTTACACTGAGCCACGCGATTCAAAAATATTGGATGGGCTACGAAGGAGTCCCAAGTGCTTGTGTTGAAGGAAGTAGTGGTACATTCACTTGTACAGATATGGCTCCTATTCAAGTCAACGATACACTCTCTTATGGATATGTTGCAGGTCCAGGAGCATCTAGCAATGGAGCCTGCGGCAAATGCTTCCACATCCAGTTCAATGGAGGCAGTCACGCAAACGATGATAAAGCCACCCATAAAGCCCTCAAAGGCAAGCATATGATCGTGATGGAATCCAACATTGGTTATGACGTTGTAGAAGGCCAGTTCGATCTAATGGTTCCGGGCGGAGGAGTTGGGGCATTTAACGCTCTTTCTACTCAACTCGGTGTTTCGCCGAGCGATTTAGGAAGCACAAGCGGCGGTTTTCTCACTACATGCCAATCGAGTTTGGGTTGGGACAACACGGTTGCCGCCTATCAACAATGCATAAAGAATATGTGCGACGTCGTCTTTGATTCCACAGCCTGGCCTCATTTGAACCGCGGTTGCAAATGGTACGCCGACTGGTACATGGCTGCCGACAATCCCACATACTACTGGGAAGAGGTGGAATGCCCGCAATACTTGATCGATAAGTATAAAACAACAATCAATACGACCAAGGCAACAAACATCCTATGGCAGGATGATTGGTCCACTTATACGGGCGGAGTTTTCGACACCACGGACGCCTGTACCTCCTCCGGCTGCGACCTTTAATAGATAAGCACTATTTTCAAACAAAGGACCCGAAAATGTCGGGCCCTTTTTATATTTAGTACTCACCAAATTTACCCGGGCTCGTTTCAGAATGAAACAAAAAAGGTTGGCACAATTATTGCTTGGTTTACGTAGGAATTTTTCAAAAACCGCAGGTAATAAAATAATGGCAGAACAAAATTCAAAACAACAACAAGATACAAACGAACAGCCCCAAGCAGCACAGGCGAATGAAGCCGCTAAAACGGCCGAAGCTAAAACCGAAACGGCAGAAAGCAAGCCTGCGGAAGCCTCTCCGGAAGTTAAACCTGAGGAACACAAAACAGAAGCCAGCAAACCTGAAGAGAAAAAAGGGGAAAAGCCATCAAAAGATCCGAAGGATGTAGAGTTGGAAAAGGCTAAAGCTGAAATTGAAATTTTAAATGCCGCCCTCGCTGACAATAAGGACAAACACATCCGCCTAATGGCCGAATTCGATAATTTCCGCCGCCGTACGGCCAAGGAACAAATAGAACTCATTGAAACGGCAAACGCTAAACTTCTTGGAAAACTATCTGAAGTCCTCGACAATTTCGAACGCGCCGAACACCCGGATAACAACAAGCAAAAGGATTTTGATGCTTTTGCCAAAGGTATTTCGATGATCCATGACCAATTCGCCAAGGTTTTGAGCGATGCAGGCCTCACCCAGCTAGACCCGGTCGGCGAACCGTTCGACCCGAATGTACACGAAGCCCTGATGAACCAGCCCTCTGAAAAAATTCCCGAATCCCACGTCGTACAAGTATTCCAGAAAGGATACAAGCTCAAGAACAAGCTTCTCAAGACAGCGAAAGTCATCGTATCTTCCGGCCCGGCTCCAAAGGCTTGAATCCGGACAGAAAAGCGCTTCAAAATGAAACGCATCTTCCAAAAAACAGCAAAAACAGCGAAAATTAGGCACTTAAAAGAATGGCACACATTTTGCTCTCTTTAAGCGCAAAAAGAAAAAAGGAGAAAATTTTTATGAGTAAGATCATTGGCATCGACTTAGGCACAACAAACAGCTGCGTCGCCGTGATGGAAGGCGGCAAGCCGGTTGTCATCGCTAATGCAGAAGGTTTTCGCACAACACCGTCTATCGTCGCATTCGGAAAGAATGGCGAACACCTAGTCGGTCACGTTGCAAAACGTCAGGCTATCACCAACCCGGAAAACACCGTCTATTCCATCAAGCGCTTTATGGGCCGCCGTGGAAGCGAATGCAGCGATGTCGAAAAGAATATGCCGTATCATTTGATCGGCACTGGAAACGATCCTGTGCGTGTCAAAATCGGCGACAAGGAATTCGCACCTCCTGAGATTTCCGCTATGGTTCTCCAAGCGATGAAAAAAACCGCAGAAGATTACTTGGGACAACCTGTCACGCAAGCTGTGATTACGGTTCCTGCCTATTTCAGCGATTCTCAGCGTCAGGCGACCAAGGATGCAGGCAAGATCGCCGGCCTTGAAGTGCTCCGTATTGTGAACGAACCGACAGCCGCAGCACTCGCTTACGGTTTGAATTCCAAGAAGAGCGAAAAAGTCGCCGTCTATGACTTGGGCGGAGGAACTTTCGATATTTCCATTCTCGAAATCGACGATGGTATGTTCACCGTCAAAGCAACAAACGGAGATACGATGCTCGGCGGTGATAACTTCGATGAAGTCATCATCAACTGGATCAACGACGAATTCAAGAAAGCGAACCCGGGCATTGACTTGAAGAAAGACAAGATGGCCCTCCAACGCTTGAAGGACTCTGCTGAAAAGGCAAAAATCGACCTTTCGGCAACCACAACCACGAACATCAACCTTCCGTTTATTACGGCGGATGCAACGGGCCCGAAGCACTTGGATCTCACGCTTACCCGCGCCAAGTTCGACCAGCTTACGGCTCACCTTGTCGAAAAGACTGTCGGCCCTTGCACCAAATGCCTCGCCGATTCCGGTCTCAAGCTTTCTGAAATTGATGAAGTGATTCTCGTCGGTGGTTCTACCCGTATCCCGGCCGTGCAGGCCAAGGTAAAGGAATTCTTCAACAAGGAACCGAACAAGACCGTCAACCCGGACGAAGTCGTGGCAATCGGAGCGGCAGTCCAAGGTGCAGTTCTCTCCGGCGATTCCGCTGTGAAAGATGTTTTACTCCTAGACGTGACCCCGCTTTCTTTGGGTATTGAAACCCTCGGAGGCGTGATGACCAAGCTCATCGAACGCAACACCACGGTTCCAACCAAGAAAAGCCAGGTATTTTCTACTGCCGAAGACAACCAGAACGCAGTTACCATTCACGTGCTCCAGGGTGAACGCGAATTTGCCCGCGACAACCGTACGCTCGGACGCTTTGACCTCACCGGGATTTCAGCCAAGCCTCGCGGAGTGCCTCAAATTGAAGTGACTTTCGACATCGACGCCAACGGAATTGTACACGTAAGCGCCAAGGATAAGGAAACAGGCAAGGAGCAATCCATCAAGATTACTTCTTCCAGCGGACTTTCCGATGATGAAATCAACCGCATGGTGAAAGACGCCGAAGCGAACTCGCAGAAGGACAAGGATGCCCGCGAACTCGTCGACATCAAGAACCAGGCCGAACAAATCATATACCAAGCAGAAAGCCAGCTCAAGACCGTTGGTGACAAACTTCCCGCTGACACTAAAAGCCAGATCGAAACCGCGATCCAAGAAATCAAGGCAAAAAAGGAAACCGGCACGAAGGACGAAATCAAGTCCGCTATGGACAAGCTTCAGAATATGCTGGGATCAATGGCAGGTGCAGCTCAAGGCCAGCAGCAACCAAACGCCAGCGCTTCTGAAACGCCTCATGAAAGTGAGGCTCCTAAGAACAGCGGTAAGAATGACGGTCCAATTGATGCCGATTACACGGTTGTGGACGACGATAAGAAGAAGTAATGGTAAACGCTTGCAACAAGCGTTAGCTATAGAAATTAGGATTTTCCCTTCGCAAGAAGGGAAATCCTTTTGTGTATTATGAATAGGTTTATTACAAACAAACGATTCCGGTAAATCTTAAAGGCAAAAGAGTCCACTATGGCAGAGAAAAGAGATTACTACGAAGTTCTTGGCGTTGCTAAAGATGCAAGCGCGGAGGATATCAAACACGCTTACAAGAAGCTCGCCATTAAATACCACCCAGACAAGAACCCCGGAAACAAAGAAGCCGAAGAAAAATTCAAAGAAGCCGCAGAGGCTTATGAAGTACTTTCGGATCCCAAAAAACGTGCGCAATATGACCAGTTCGGGCATGAAATGCCAGGAATGGGAGGCGCCGGCGGAGCTGGCGGATTCAGCGGAGGCTTCAGCAATTTCGAAGACATCTTCAGCCAGTTCGGCGATATTTTCGGCGGAGGCGGATTCAGCGGCGGTTTCCATTCCTCAGGACGCACTTCTCGCCGTCAAGGTCCTCCCCGCGGTCAGGACCTGCAAATTAAGATTGCTCTTTCATACAAGGAAATCCTCACCGGCGTCACTAAAAAAGTACGCATCAAACGCTATGCACCCTGCACAGAATGTGCTGGTAAGGGCGGAATGGGAATTAAAACTTGCAGTACGTGCCACGGAAGCGGCAGGGTGCGCCACGTAACACAATCATTCTTCCAGATGGTGAGCGAAACCGTATGCCCCGATTGCGGAGGCACAGGCGAAACCATCGCGAAACCATGCACGACTTGCCACGGCGAAGGCCGCAATTTGGAAGAAGAAACCATTTCCATCAAGATCCCTGTCGGCATCGCAGAAGGCCAGTACTTGAATCTCCGCGGAGAAGGTCATTCTGGACCGCGCGGTGGAGCTTCGGGAGACCTTCTCGTAGTTATTGCGGAAAAGAAGGACGACTTCTATACGAGAGAAGGAACAGATCTTCATTGCACCGTCGAAATTCCCGTGTACAAACTCGCTCTGGGTGGTACACAGCGCCTTCCGACTCTCGATGGCGGTGAAATTTCCATCAAAATCGCCGCAGGTACGCAACCCGGCAGCGTATTTCGCTTGAAGGAACAGGGTCTCCCCCCACTCAACGCCAAAGGTAGCCGCGGGAACCTCTTTGTCGAAGCAAAAGCATCCATTCCGATGGATCTTTCCCAGCGAGAAAAAGACCTCTACAAGGAACTTTCCGACATCCGAAAGGACAAGGACACCGCTAAGGACGAAAGTCTGCTGGAAAAAGTGAAAGGATTCTTCTCATAAGTAGAGTTGCCATAATTTGAGAGTTTTGATACCTTTAATGCAGGTTAAAGGCTACCAAAAATGAACATTGATATACTTCCCCAACCTGATGATGTCACCTGTGGGCCAACCAGTCTACATGCGATTTATCATCATTTGGGTTATGATATGCCCCTTGCACAACTCATTTCAGAAATTGAAATGCTGGAAGACGGAGGGACTTTGGGCGTTTTTCTCGGACTAGACGCTCTCAAACGAGGCTTTGACGCAACAATCCAATCTGCCAATCTGCAGATTTTCGATCCGACGTGGAGCCAATTGGATATGCCCGCCCTCAAGATTAAGCTCGAAGCAGTATACCATACAAAGAAAAAGAAGAAATTGAAACTCGCCACCGGCGCTTACATCCGTTTTATTGAACAAGGTGGAAAAGTCGACTTGCGAGATTTCCGAGTCGGAATTTTTGAAGATTACTTCAAAAAAGAGATTCCCGTGCTAACCGGACTATCTACGACATATCTTTACCAAAGCAAGCGCGAATATACAGGACCGGATAACAAATCCGTTTTTGACGATATTCTGGGAGAACCGATGGGACACTTCGTCGTAGTCTACGGACTCGACGCGGAGAAAAGGTTTTTAGTGGCGGACCCTGACAACACGAATCCCATCGCCCACAACCACTATTACCAAGTCGAACGACACCGCTTCATACACAGCATCCTTTTAGGAATCGTCACCTACGACAGCTTAATGCTCGCCGTACAACCTAAGAAACAATGAAAAAAATAATCGTTGTAAACAACCCCAAAGATTGGAAATTCCACGTACCTGAAGTAGACGTAGTTTCCGCCAAAGACTACCTCACCAAGACAGATTACACCACAATGCGGAGCATCCGCGTCTTTAACCTCTGCAAAGACTACAGCTATCAGAGCAAAGGCTATTACGTATCTCTCCTCGCCGAGGCCCGCGGACATAAGGTCATTCCAAATGTCAAGAGCATCCGCGACTTCAAAGCTCCGGCAGTGGTCAAAATCATTTCAGATGAAATCGATGACCTCATCCAGAAGAGTTTCAAAAAGTTGACGGGAACTGATTTTGAATTGTCCATTTACTTTGGACAAAACGTAAGCCCACAATATCTGGAACTATCCCAGGAACTCTACCGTCTATTCCAAGCACCTCTTCTCCGCGCACATTTCGTTTTCAAGCAGAAGTGGTTCATCCAGAGCATACGTCCAATATGCGTGAATGAAATCCCCGATGCCCACTTGGATATGGTGGACAAATTTGCCCGAGATTACTTCGACAAGAACCGCTTCGTTTCTGCCCACTCGGAAGAGTATCTCTACGATTTAGCGATTCTCATCAATCCAGATGAAAAAGAACCGCCGAGTAATCCTAAGGCAATCCAAAAATTCATCAATGCAGCAGAAAAAACAGGATTCCGCGTAGAACTCATCACTAAGAAGGATTATCACCGCGTCGGCGAATTCGACGCTCTGTTCATCCGCGAGACGACCAACGTAAACCACCATACATACGCATTCGCCCGCCGCGCTCAATCTGAAGGCATTGCCGTCATCGATGATCCGGACAGTATTCTCCGCTGTTCGAACAAAGTTTACTTACAAGAACTTATGAATGTCGGCAAGATCCCGGCACCGCACACAATCATCGCCCATTCCGAAAACAGGCATACTCTTGCCCGCGAAATTGGGTTTCCGATGATTCTCAAGGCTCCGGATTCAAGTTTTTCATTAGGCGTCGTTAAAGTACAAAATAGCGAAGAACTTCAAAATGAACTTGACAAGATGCTAGAAAAGAGCGATCTTATCATTGCCCAAGAATTCATACCGACCAAATTTGACTGGCGAATCGGCATTCTCGATGGAAAACCGTTTTATGCCTGCAAATACTATATGGCAAAAGACCATTGGCAAATCTACAACTGGAACTCCAAAGACAAGGACGACATCTGTGGCCTTTACGATTGCTTGCCCTTGGAACAAGTTCCACACGGAATCATAAAAGCGGCTCTCCGCATTTCTTCTATGATTGGCAACGGACTCTACGGTGTAGATCTCAAGGAAGTCAACGGAAAGCCTATGGTGATTGAAGTCAACGACAATCCAAGCATTGACGACAATGTTGAAGATCAAATCGGAGGTGAAAAGCTCTACTTGAACATTATGCATTCTCTGCGCCGCCGAATCGAAGACCGCTTGAACGCAGCCCAACAGAGAATTCAACACCAACATGGAATTGACTACTATTTATGACAGAAAAGAAACCCAGTTGGCACCTCTTTGAACGCTTCGGCATTGAACTCGAATATATGATCGTGTCCAAAGCCACCCGTAATGTCGTACCTCGAGTAGACATCGTCCTTGGCAAAGATGAAAATGGTGAAAACCTATCCGAAATAGAACACGGGCCAGTCGGGCTGTCCAATGAATTAGTCTCCCATGTGCTAGAAATCAAATGTGCAGAACCCGCCGAGTCTTTCGATGGCTGGAGCGATTTATTTCACCAAGAAATTGAATCTGCCAACGAAAAGCTCGCTAAAATTGAAGCCGAACTGCTCCCCTCTGCAGCCCATCCATTTATGGATCCACTTACGGAAACAAAACTATGGCCCTACGAATACAATGAAATTTACGAAACATATAATCGTATTTTCAATTGCCGCGGGCACGGCTGGGCCAACTTGCAATCCACGCATTTGAATCTGTCCTTCAATGGAGATGAAGAATTCGGAATCCTTCATGCAGCGGTTCGTTTGCTTTTGCCGCTTATTCCAGCCCTTGCCGCATCCAGTCCTTATCTCGACTCCAAATATACGGGTTATAAGGACGCACGGATCGAAACATATCGGCACAATCAAGAAAAAATTTCAAGCATCGCCGGCGACATCATTCCCGAGCCAGTCTTTACCGAATCGGATTATAACAAAGTAATATTTGACCGCATTGAAAAAGATATTGCTCCATACGATACAAAAAAATTGCTCAACCACTTTTTTCTCAACAGCCGTGGAGCCATAGCCCGATTTGACCGCGGAGCAATTGAGATCCGCTTAGTTGACATTCAGGAATGCCCTGCAGCAGATATCGCCATCGCTGAATTCGAAATAGCCTTGCTTCGCTTCCTCACAACGAAATGCGGAGCAACACTTGCCGAGCAAAAATCATTTACAACAGATGAACTGAAAAAAATTCTTTTCGCAACCGTCAAGGACGCAGAAAACGCAGAAATTTCTTCCAAAAAGTATCTCGCCGCCTTTGGCTATGCTAAAAATTCCGCTTCGGCAAAGGATCTTTTACAGTACCTCTTCAGCAGAGTCCGCCCGCAAATGACAAAGACCTCTGCAACGCTTCTAGAAAAAATGCTAGATCGCGGAACGCTTTCCAGTGCTCTTGTGCGCCAACTAGGCAACACGCCCAGCCACGAAAGCCTTGTCCGCGAATACGGCAAACTCGCCAAGTGTCTCGCACAAAATGAGCTCTACCTCTAAAAAGCCTTTTCAGGTATTTCTCTCCTGCGAACACGCGTCGAACGCCGTGCCCGCAATGCTCAAGAAATATTTTTCAAGCAAAAAGGCTAGAGAACTGCTCCAAACGCACCACGGTTTCGATATCGGAGCCGCAGACGTTCTTGCATTTCTCGAGAAAGAACTCTCCCCCGCTTTTGTCCAGAAAGGTTCTTTGACACGGCTCTCCATCGACCTGAACCGCAACAGCAACCGGCATTCGCGCTATTCTAAATTTACGGAAAATGCGACAGAAGCCGAGAAAAGCGAACTTGAAGTGTATTTTTCTAAATACCGCGAGGCAATGCTCCAAGAACTGGATTCTACATTTAAGACAAGTAACAATGCCACCGCCGTGCATCTTTCCATTCACAGTTTTACAAACAAACTAAACGGAGCCGTGCGAAATGCGGACTTGGGAATTCTCTATGATCCCGCGCGGACAAGCGAAGTAAAATTTGCCAAGGAATGGAAGCAGCGAATAAACAAAGCCGACCCTCAAATTCGCGTGCGATTCAATTATCCCTATTTGGGAAAAACAGACGGCCATGCAACAGCCCTCCGCAAACGCTATTCTAAAAACTACATCGGCTTTGAAGTGGAAATGAACCAAGACTGGCTGAGCAAGGCAAACAAAGAAACTGTAGCCAAGCTGCTCGCAAGTACACTTCCTTTGAATAATTTATAATAACTTAATCCTTTACACAGCAAACGGCATACCTGCTACTTTGCTGTTGGTATATAGCAGAACTATCGACATCGATACTTGAAGAATCGGAATTATTATCTCTCTTGGGCTCTAAATCAATTTCAGCAGATTCCGCGGGCAGATGACTGCAGACGCTTTAACTCCGGCTAATCAAGTGCACATAGCCCAAAGAATTGAGCTCCGGAGAGCCCTTGGCATAGGGCATTTTTGATTCTTTGCGGAATTCAAAGGTTTTCCCATTATCATCCATCCATTTTGCTCCAGAGGCAAAATCGATCCCTTCTGAATAAATAGAATCCGCAGCAGCAGTGAGGAGGTCGCGGAGAGCATCCTTATCTGCAGAAGCAAGCAAGACGCAAAGATCCGGCACACCAAACGGCTCTAGACCTAATGTAAACAGAGAATCCTTGGTTTCCACAAAATTGAGAAAAGCTTCCATCGGCACATCGCCTGCGATAAGCTCCAAAAAAGTTTTTGCGCTCCATGCGCAACCGGAAGACTCTACATAGACGCCGAGAGCTCCCGATTCAACAATGGTTTTCGCCACATCTAGAAAGGCTTCAAATTCTTCTGGAATCTTTGCTAAAAACTGTAAAAAGAAAATAGAGCCGTGATTGGAGATAGCCTTTGCTTCAACCGGAGATAGCGGAGAATGTTCCGCAAAAAGAGAATCCATTCCTGCAAACGGCCCCTGGATAACTGGCGTAAAAAATATAGGACAGCCAGGCACAATCACAGAATTTTTGGATGACAAGGAAACTTTGACTTTTAATTTTTCCTCTATGAAAAGAGGAGCCTGTTGAGCAGAGCATTCTAACGGAAAAGCAACGACAAACTTTTTCAATGGAAATTTCCTTTATGTTAGTTTATCCATAGCAAGAGAAAGTAAATTTTCAGCACTCTCTGGCAAATGAATACGGCGAATTTCTTTTGCCATTTTACTTAGAGAATCGCTGTCCAAATCTTTCTGCAAAATGAGTCCCGCTTCATTTATGCGGAACAAAGCCTTACCTAAATATTCCTGTTCCGTCTGTCCCGGAGTCGGCACAAAAACAGAGGAAACGCCCAAGGCTGCCATATCCATCACGGTACTATAACCCGGGCGAGAAATGATCACCCGCGATTTTTTTGCCACTTCTGCAAAATCCTTCGATTCCAAATGGTTAAAAAGCTTCACGTTCTGCGGAGCTTGAGGCAAATCCATAGATCCCGGGCGTCCCAAAAGGACTATGTGTTCTCCCGAAATTTTAGATAAAGCAACAAGAACTTTCTTTTCAAAAGAAGTCCGCATCGGTTCCGGTCCTGAAAGGATCGCCATAAATTCATACTTTTTAGAATCTAAAGATCCGGGTTCCGTCAATTCAAATCGGGAAAGAAGCCCGACATAGTCAAAATCAGAATTGCGGTCCAAATGCGAAAGCTTTCCCGCCATTCCTGGGTACTCTGGGAAATCGGGAATCCAAACCCGGTCAAAATGCTTCATCTGGCTCCTATGCCAAGCGATGCCAATATTTTCAACCAAACTGAAAGGCCGAGGAAAGGCAATCCGGGCCTGATGCGTCATATAAACACTCTTTGCCTTTTTGGAATAAAAGCCAAAGCGGTTATCGGAGAAAAGGACATCATAACCGCGGTCCGCGACAAGCTTTTCCGCGATGTCATGCTCTTCGCTAATGACATTCGCAATTCGCCCATAATTTTTCAAAAGCCAAAAAGGCATTTCGAAACCGCGTTCGGGATAGCGAATAGAATAACCCGGAATTTCAATCTGCGTAAGTTGTGGAAATTCCCCGCGGAACAAGGCAGCCTGTCTGCCGGAAACAGCCAAGTCCACTGCATACCCGCGATTTAAAAAAGCGCGTATAACGGGAATAGAACGAGTCGCATGCCCAAGCCCCCAATCCAGAGGAGCTACGAGAACTCTCATTTAGCGCCGCCCGACAACCAGATATCAGCCCAGTCCGCGTGATCACAGTCCTTATTTCCGCCTTCACCGGCCAACAATTCCAATCGGCGAGCTCCAGAAATTTTTACGGACACTTTTTCCGCATCTCCAGAATAGAGCCATTTGGAATGCCACACTTCCTTGCCATCGGCCTTCACTGAAAAATCAGCGCCATCACCACAGGCGCTTTCTTCATCCAACCCGACAACAGCATTAAGCATCACATAAGAAGCATTCAAATCAAAGGTTATTACCGATGGCGCGTGAGAGCCTATGCCAAAGCGATACGCTTCACCACCGACTTGAAGAGTGTGATGTTCCACGCTTTCATTTATCTGTGGATCTCCCCAGCCCTGGGATGCAGAAGCCATAGGATATGCAGACAAAAGAAGAACTGTGGAATTTTCTGTAAATACATCCCGGACAACGCGTACGGTATCGTCTGGAACATAAAAAGCAAACTGAAACCGTGAAAGCCCCGGCAAACTAGTTTCAATAGGGAATGTATCCAATTTCGCATCGAATGATTGATGCGCGAGCAAGGAATCACCTAAAAACACATCATAAGCAACCGATTCCGGGAAATTCTTTTTTAGCACAAATTGATTTTTTTCCAAGTTTCCCACAGAGAGCCCTTGCGCATAAAGAGACACACCTCGTTTAGAAAGAATCTTATGAACTGTTAGCGGATAGCCGAAGAGCCTATTTTCAACAAGGATCTTTTCAACGCGGTAACCATCGAGGATGGACTGAATCTGATCCGTCGTCTTAAAGCCAACTACGCGGGAATTACGGTCCACGTTGCCATAGCCGTCTTGCCCGCGCACGAGATAGATATTGCCACCACTCACATTGAACCATTTCGCAAAATCGTCTGTCGTCCAGCCCATAAAGGTGCGCTCGCTGAAACTGGAATGCCCGGAAGCTAGCATCTGCCACGGACGCGAATAGATAAATATGGAATTTTTCGGAAATTGTTTTAGATAAGTATTGAGGTAATGCTCTTCACCAAGAAGCTTATTCCTATAGTAGAGCATATTGGAAGCAAAACTAGCCTCATGATAGACAGCAAGCCCTACAGAAAGGAGTGCTGCAAGAACCACCGTAATCAAAGCTGCGCGTTTTTCCGTTACAAAATAAGTTTGCAAGAAATCCTTGATTCCAAGCGCCATAATAATTGCAAACAAAGGAAGAGCCACAAGCACATAGCGCTGATTGATATCTATATCAAAAGTACCCGAAACATTTAAAAGGATTACAAATATCTGAATACAGAAAAGAATCCCCAGAATAAAACCACGCACATATTTGCGGTTGGTGATCAAGCGGAAAAGCAGCCAAGCAGTCGCAGCAAGAAGAATAATGGTAAAAGACGTATAGAACGGATTTTTCAAAATACCGCCAAAAGACGGATCCTCTTCCATATTGAGCATCACACTCAAATTGGATTTGAAATTGAATATCAAGTTATCGAGAGAATGCGCAGCGTGAGATCCACCCTGGAAATCATAACCCCGATATGCAGCCATCGTATTCACAGACGGCCAGCTGACAAAAATTACGGCCAAAGAAAATAACGGCAACCGATAGACTTTTTCCAAAAAATAGCGGTAATAATACAAGGCAAACGGAATAAAGGCAAAAATGGTTTCCTGCCGCGTTTGAGCGAAAAGTCCGAGTAAAGGAACTGTAATCCAGAAATGTTTCCAGTTTACATCTTTCGGAGGGACCAAGGCATACCAAGCCATAATCAAAGCGAGGAGAGCTATATACAGGACTTCCGTAGAAGCAGAGCGCGCCTGCAGCAAATAAATGGGCATACCGCCCAAGAACGCAGTTGCCGCCAAAGCCAACCAATCATTTTTGAACCAGATGGAAAGGGCAAGGAAGAAAGCTATCAAGCTCAGCACATACAAAGGAAGATTCACCTTGAGCGCCGTATCGCGGTCCGGCGAAGCAACCAAGAAAACAATAGAGTAAAGAAAGCCGAGAGCTTTACCCTTAAAATTATTCACCTCGACCTTGCAATCGAGGTTTCCATCATTCCAGATTCCTTCATTGCAAATGCCGCCAGAATGGGCAAAACGCATCTGGAGTCCCATCGATTCCCAACTGGTTTCATCGCTCAGCACGCGGTGCGAATTTTCGATATGATTCAGCGAGAAAATGACAAAGAAAAGAAGCAGCGCAACCAAGGCTATTAAACTCTTACCAGACGGCAAATGTTCACGGACTCGGCAGACAAAATCCTTGCCATTCAACACTATACCGACAATAAAGGCTATAAATGTCAAAAGAATGGCATAATAGCCCCACTTGATATCCCACGCTCTTGCTGTCGGCACAGAAGTATTATCAAAGATGAAAAAAGAAACACCCAATACCAAAAGCGTAAAAAAGATAATGAGCCCACTCTTACGCGAAATCCCTGACATTTGCTGATTTGTTTTCATATTCTCAAAGATAAAAAAGGTTGCCTATTAAAACAAAAAAAGCCCGCAAGCAAAAGGGGCTTGCGGGCAAGAAAATCAACCAAAAATTACTTGACTTCTACGTAATAAGTCTGGAGCACCTTGCCATCCTGCGTAAGAACGAGAATCTGACGGCCCTTCGGAAGGTTACCCTTTATCTCATAGAGGCCTTCAGCCTTATAAGAAACAGTCAAAGGAGTCTTCTTCTCCGGGCTTGCAAAAATGCCGGATTTATCATTTTCAAAGCCCATGCAATCAGAATGAGAAGAAACAGGCCCAGAAATTGCCGAATAAGAAGCTGCTTCCACACTTGCTGTCACAGAACTCGAGTTGCAATAAAGGACATCCACATCAGCACCGATAACTTTCGGCTGCGGAAGATTGTTAACCTTGATATCGGCCTTCTTTGCCTTCTTCTTGTTCTTTGCGTCCGGAACAGCGGAAGCATTCATATTCTGTTCATAGCTGATACGATAGCCGGCAATAGATTCCTTACAAGTCGTGGAAAAGATCGCCCAATCATTGGAAATTTTCTCGGCACCCTTTGGATTCGGAACATAGAGGCCCGGAGCCACTTGATCGCTATACTCATAAAGAGTGATTTCCACATTCGGTTTCTCATTCGTCGTGACAAAATTCTGTTGACCGAGAACGTATTTGCTACGGCGGGCCTTGATAAGATAATTTCCAACAGGAACTTGTTCAAACTTGAACTTGCCTTCCTGAAGGCCGGACTTGTCATAACCCGTCTTCTGGGTACCATAAATGGAAGAATCAATCCAGACCGTGGGCATAGAAACGGATTCGCCTGTAAAAGGATCGATAACCGTGCCGGAAACTGTTCCTTTCTTATCGCAGCCCGTAACAGAAAGAACGACGGCAGCGGCAACGACAGGGAGCAAAAGTTTCTTCATAAATTTTTTACCTCTTTCAAATTAATTGTTCCAAAGATAAAAAAACAAGTATCTCAAAGCAACATACTTTTTCATATCGTTTTAGAAAAAACGCCTTCCCGCTTGTTTTTCTGCATTAGCGGATCAAGCTGCATCGCGAGATAACGGATAACTAGCGTTCCTAGTTCCGTTGTTTCCACATAAGATTCCGATTTCTTTACAAGAAGCTTATCCTCTTCCAAAGCAAGTAATCTCGTCCAACCGTCTCCCAGCACTTTTTTTTCTTCATCTGTCACTTGAAGTCTGCGGTTGCACATCAGGCGTTCAATTACATCCCGGATAAGACGTTCTGAAGGGGAAAGTTCTTCGCAGCGGATTTCAGTTAATCTATGCGAAAGCTGCAATTCTGCGTATTTTTCACTTTCATGCACATTCTGGGAATAAGCGTTATCCAGCTGAGTAATTCCGCTCGATCCAAAAGCATACACCTCTCCAGTCGTTTCGCGAGTGCAATACCCCTGAAAATTCCGATGGAGCTTGCCCTCGGAAAGAGCCCCGGCAAGGGAATCAGAAGGCTTCACAAAATGGTCCATGCCTACGTCAATAAGGCCAGCCTCCTTAAAACGATTACGAGCTTCCAAGAAAAATCCGAGCTTTTCACGAGGACTTGGCATCGGAAGCTTTTCCAAAATTTTTTGGTTTTCCTTAAGCCAAGGAACGTGGGCATAGCTAAATAGCGCAATTCTATCTGGATCCGCATCGACCGCCTTTTCCACACTCCCATAAAATGCATCTTCCGTCTGCGACGGAAGACCGTAGATTAAATCCAAATTAATTCCCTTGAAATGCAAATCGCGGGAAAGCGCGACCAATTCTTTCACGGGCAAAAGCGAAGGATCGCGGCCCACATTCCTCAGTACGTCAAAATCAAAGTCCTGAATGCCATAGCTCACGCGGTTAAATCCCATTTCTGCGAGCTCCCGGAGAGTCGCCTCCGAAATACTCGATGGGTTGCATTCAATGGCTATCTCCGCAAAAGGAGCAAACGAAAAGCGTTCGCGCAACTTGGCTAGAATGCGCTTCAAAAAATCAAAGGGGACACTCGTAGGAGTTCCACCGCCAAAATGGACTTGGGTCACCGGGCGGTCGCCAGAAATCCACGGTAACTTCTCATCCATCTCAGAAAAGAGAGCCTCAAAATAGCGGTCGCGGAATTCAGGAACAGGAAGCACTTCTGAAGTGCATCCGCAAAAGAGGCAGCGCTTGGAACAAAAAGGAATGTGAAAATAAAAGCTTACGTTGTACGGCTTAAGCGCATTCGATTCCCGCCAGATTCTTTCAATTTGAACTTTGTCCTTGGCCGGCCTAAAAAGATTCGCCGGCGGATAGCTCGTGTAACGGGGGGCGTTCGTATTATAATGCAAAAGAGTATCAATCATCACATTGTCCATACTATCAATATAGCAAGATGCATTCATTTTTTTAAATTGGAAATGATGTTTTCATCTTATCGTTTTTTCCTTTTTTCCTTCGTATCCGTCGTCACAGCTTGCACGATGCCGATACGCCCGAGCTACGATAGGGATTCCGGCTCCTATCAGCTCACTAAATCCGAACAGACGACAAATCAAGTGCTAGAAAGTTCCTCCGACAATGCAGATGAAGCCGCTTGGATGGAAATCATCAAACCTTGGTTAGGAACACGCTATCGCTACGGAAAGGCATCTAGGAGCGGCACGGATTGCTCGGGCTATATTATGCAGATTTATAAAGAAAAGACTGGGGTCTCGCTTCCCCACAGTTCCCGCGATATGTACAAGCTCGGAACAGCCATCGACCAAGAAAACCTCCAAACAGGCGACCTCGTATTCTTCGGGGGACACTGGGGCATAGACCACGTCGGTCTTTATCTCTCCAACGGAAACTTCACCCACGCGAGCACATCCAGCGGAGTAATCATCACTCCACTTTCCGATGAATACTGGAAAGCCCGCTACAAAGGCGCAAGGCGTCTCCAATGAAAAAGAAAAAAAGAATTGCATTCCAAGGATGCCGCGGAGCTTATAGCGAAAGCGCAGCCTATTACCTCTTCGGCGAAGACATCGAAGTCGTCCCGATGAATACGTTCGAAGAAATCTACCAAGGTATTGAAACACTTTCCGTGGACGGCGGCGCAATCCCCATCGAGAACTCGACAGCCGGCTCCATTTACGAAAACTACGACCTTCTTTACAAATGGCGCCATCCAATTATCTCCGAAGTGCTTCTCCAGATAGAGCATTGCCTATGTGGAAACAACGGAGCCTCGATACATTCACTCAAAAGAGTACTGAGCCACCCGCAAGGGCTCGCCCAATGCAGCAATTTTTTCTCTGCACACCCCGGCATCGAAAAAGTCGCCTTCTATGACACGGCTGGCAGCGCCGAAGAAGTCTCTAAGCGGGATAACATCACCGATGGAGCGATCGCGAGCACATACGCGGCAAAACTCTACGGACTCTCCATTCTCAAGACAAACCTCGAAAACATCAAAGGAGTCAATTTCACGCGCTTCTACGGCATTCAAAAAAATCCCGTCGGAATTCCATACAACGCGGAAATCAAGAGCGCGATACTTTTCGAACTCGCCAACGACGGCCAAGCAGGATCGCTCTATGGAGCGCTAGGAGCTTTCGCCAAACGAGAAATCAATTTGACGAGGATCGAAAGCAGACCGCACCCGGACAAACCGTGGGGATACATTTTCCACATCTCCTTTATCGGCAGCCCCGAAAGTCCAAAAGTCATCGAAGCCCTCGAGGAACTCACCCGCTACACGACATTCATCTATCGGCTAGGTTCCTTTGCCGTTGGTAAAACAGAACGCTTAAAATACGAGGATTAAAATGATACGCATCGATTCACGAAAATTCGACGAAACGCGAAAAGTAAAGCTCACCACAGGATTCATATCCTCCGCGGACGGATCCGTACTCATCGAAATGGGCAACACTCGCGTCATCTGCAACGCAACACTTCTCCCAGAAGTCCCTGCCTGGCTCGCCGGCAAGGGTCGCGGCTGGATCACTGCCGAATACGCTCTCCTTCCGCAAAGCACAGAAAAGCGAGTCGACCGAGAACGCAAAGGTGCGTCAGGCCGCACACAAGAAATTCAGCGTCTCGTCGGTCGTTCCCTCCGCGGAGCCGCAAACCTAGACCTCCTCGGCGAGCACGCCATCGTCATCGATTGCGATGTCATCCAAGCAGACGGGGGGACGCGCACTGCAAGTATCATCGGCGGCTTTGTCGCCCTCGCCATTGCACTCCGGAGAATCAAACCGAAAATCGGCGTTTCCACACAAATTCTCAAGCATTTTGTAACCGCCATCTCCGTTGGAGTCGTCCACGGCGAACCACTGCTCGACCTCTGCTACGTCGAAGATTCCGCTGCCGACGTCGATATGAACATCGTAATGCGCGATGCAGAATCGTTCATCGAAATCCAAGGCACAGGAGAACGCTCCGACTTTGACCGCAAGACTCTTGACACACTCATCAGCCTCGGCGAAAAGGCCTGCAAGGAAATCTTCGAAATTCAAAAAACCGCGATCAACGGCGAACTTCCATAACAAATAAACTTCACACAGAAAAAGCGGCCCGTCAATGAGCCGCTTCTTTTGCATAATTTCCAGAGAACCCTATAAAAAAAGTCCGCCCCGAGCGAGGCAGACTTTCATGAAACCGGGAGGAACGGAAGGAAACATCTACGAGTTCCGAAGGTCATTTGGCCTTGCGAGAACCTTTCGCCGTACCTCTTGTCCAGTCACATTCATAAAGTATTCTCTCCAAAACACAAATGCAAGGGAAAAGAATAAAACGCTTACGCCAATCCGATATATTCCAAAGTGGAAGGATCTACAAAAAAAATTTACAAAAGCTACCTTTGTCTCGAGGTACAGTCAATGCGCATAGGACAATACGAGAAAGCACGAGTACAAGAAGAAAAGCCCCAGGGGTTCTACCTAGAGCTTGAGGACGGCGATCGCGTGCTTCTCCCGGGAAGCAAAGCCCCCAAAGACCTTCAAGAGGGCGATGAACTCACCGTATTCATCTATGTAGACAACGAAGGCCGCCCAATAGCCACCACGCAAAAGCCCTACGCCACCGTTGGTGAATTCGCTGTATTGGAAGTCATAGATGCCTCAGACATCGGCGCATTTTTAGATTGGGGCCTCGATAAAGATTTGCTGCTCCCCTTCAAGCAACAGCTAGGCGAACTCCGCAAAGGAGACCGCTGCGTCGTATTTATCTTGGAAGATGAGCGCACGGGCCGCATAGTCGCCACCGAAAAACTCAAAGCATTCATCGACTACGACACAAGTCCGCTGCACATCTCGCAAAAAGTAAAACTTACAGTCTATGATGTATCTGCAGAATATGTGGACTTCTTGGTGGACAACCGCTACACGGGTCGCTTATTTTTAACTCCGGGCAATAAGGACACCTTTGAAATCGGCGACACTGGCGAAGGTTACATACAAAATATTCACGAAGACGGGAAACTAGACTTAAGCTTAAATCCCATAGGCTACTACGCCACAATGGATTCCTCGGGCGATGTGCTTAAAAAATTACAGGACGCCGGCGGGCGACTCCCCATCTCTGACAATTCTTCCCCAGAAGACATACGCCGCGAATTCGGCCTCTCAAAAAAAGCCTTCAAAAAAATCATCGGAGGCCTCTTCCGAAAAGGGCTGATACTCATCAACGAAAATGAAATTGCCCTTGCACCAAAACGAGAGAGATAAAAAACGGCTAAGAAGCAAAGACCCCTCCGGGGTCTTTTTTTATATCCAAAAACGACACAAACGCGAGCAAAAAAGAAAAACTATAACCGCACAAAGCATCAAACACTGGCAAAGAGACCTTCTGCGCAAAAAATCTGGCCGAGCCGGACAGGCGATGGCCAAGGGACGAACTCTGAGGTGACGCTAGCTAATAAAATCTAAACGAGAACCAGCACAACAAAAAAATTTGGCCGAGCCGGACAGGCGATGGCCAAGAGACGAACTCTGAGATGACGCTAGCTAATAAAATCCAAACGAGAACCAGCACAACAAAAAAATTTGG
>Ga0172378_10001698_pt1 | contig 20416 bp, 29 predicted proteins | sample GrowelOW332metaG_FD_119755 | JGI IMG/M metagenome (GOLD analysis project Ga0172378, IMG submission 119755) | Groundwater microbial communities from an aquifer near a municipal landfill in Southern Ontario, Canada - Pumphouse #3_1 metaG | ecosystem: Environmental > Aquatic > Deep subsurface >... | reverse complement strand
GTACGCAGATAACCAGTCTACCGGACAACCTGACAGTAGGCGGTAGCCTCGACCTTGAGGGGACGCAGATAACCAGTCTCCCGGATAATCTGACAGTAGGCGGTAGCCTCTACCTTATAGGTACGCAGATAACCAGTCTACCGGACAACCTGACAGTAGGCGGTAGCCTCTACCTTAGGGAGACGCAGATAACCAGTCTACCGGACAACCTGACAGTAGGCGGTTGGCTCGACCTTGAGGGGACGCAGATAACCAACGCCACCCATTATGCTCGCCTACATACTGGTGACTATAAGCCTGGCTGTTATTTGTATGCCGATGGCATATTAAGACACATCCGCACCACAAAGAAAATCGGAGAGTACATCTATTATATCGGGAAAATCAAAGGTCAAAATGTCATCAGTGATGGAACGCATTACGCTCATTGTGACAATATTCGCAACGGTATAGCAGACCTAATTTTTAAGGCCGCAAAAGAAAGAGGGGCAGACCAATATAGGGAGCTTAATCTAGATAGTGTGGTGTCGTTTGCGGACGGTAAAGGTATGTACCGCATAATTACTGGTGCGTGCCGGCAAGGAACACAGCATTTTATTGATGGTCTGGAAGAAATCAAAGACAGCTATACCGTGCGGGAGATTATATCAATGACTGCCGGGCAGTACAATGCCGCCAAGTTTGCCGAATTTTTTGGGGAGACAAGCGGTGATGATTATGAGGAGGAATAAAAAAATGACCGCCTGCTACGAACAGACGGCCAAAGAAACCTTATACAACCACAGTATAACAGAACGAAGGGAGAAAAGCAAGATGGGAAAAATTAATTGGTACCAACCGGAAGAAACTCAGAAACTAGTGGGGGATATTCTGTTGGACAAGCACTTTTTGGAGCGGAAACTTGAGGAAACAACAGCATCTTTGGATTTTTGGCAGAAGAAATATTATGAGCTTTTAAAGCAGAGTAAGGCGCCGGACATTGCGGAGGTGGTACAGTGATATTCACCAACATCATGAACCTGCCGCAGCCGCTGGTTAGCTTTTGCCAGGCCGATGAATATAAAACGGCTGACAATGAATGGCGGGTTACATCACTGCTCAAGGGAACGAGGGAAGCAATTCTTGAGCGGCGACATTCAGTAGAGGTTAGCCGGGATGTATCAGACATGATTTGGCTCTTGTTCGGGACTGCGGTTCATGGGGTGCTAGAAGCGCAGGAAGAGCGAGAAACCCAATTTAAGGAAGAACGGATTCGGGTTCCGGTGGGGGATTATCTGTTGTCCGGGAAATTTGACCTGTTCGACACCGAAACGCACACGGTGATTGATTACAAGACTGCTAGCGTCTGGAAAATTAAATTTGGCGATTTCTCCGACTGGCGGCGACAAACTCTTATCTACTGCTGGATGCTCAGGAAATGCGGATTTGAAGCCGACCGGGCTGAAGTAGTAGCGTTTCTGAAAGACCACAATAAGCGAGAAGCAAAATTGAAGTCCGATTATCCGCCGATGCCGGTACATAAGGAGCAGTTTGAATTTACAGCCAGGGATTTCGCCGAAGTTGAGGATTGGTTGCATAACAAGTTTGAGGAAATCAGAGAAGCAGAGAAGCTGCCGGACGACCAGCTGCCGCTTTGCACTATGGAACAAAGATTTAATAGCGGCGATAAGTACGCTGTAAAGAAAAAAGGACGCAAGACCGCCCTCCGGGTGCTGGACAGCCGGGAAGAGGCAGAGCTATACATGATGAACAACGGCGGCGATGCCATTGAACACCGACCCGGAGAGGATAAAAAGTGCATTGATTATTGCTCGGTATGCCGGTTCTGCGACTACTGGCAAGAGCTGCAAATGACGGAAGAAGATAGATTAAAGGAGGTATCAGAATGAGTTTGATTGTTAAAAGTGAGGGGCAGAAATTAGCACCGATTCCGGAGGGTACGCATTTCGCCCGGTGCGTGCAGTTGATCGACCTGGGGTCGCAATATTCCGAGACCTACGACAAGTGGTCGCCCAAGGTAATGATTCGCTGGGAGATTCCGGGCGAAGTCTTTACTGACACAGACGGCAAACCCTATCCCCGGCTGATTGGTTCGACCTACACCAAGAGCCTAGGCGAGAACGCCAATATGCGGAAGATGCTGGAAGCCTGGCGGGGCAAGAAGTTCACCGATGAGGAATTAAAGAGCTTTGATTTATCCGTATTGGTTAGCCTGCCTTGCATGATTACCATTACTCACAGCAGCAAGGGTGATACTACTTATGCTAATGTGGCTAATGTGGCGGCAATGCCCAAGGGGATTGAGATTGAGGCACAGGCCACGCCGTCTTTGATTTATGACCTGGACAGCTTCGATGCTCTTGAGAACATCGACCAGCTGCCGGAGTTCATCCAGAATATCATCAAAAAATCTAAGGAATGGGATGCTCTGCATGGCGAGCCAGCGGAAACAGTTAATGATATGCCCTGTATGGAAGAGACAGCAGATGACAGACCGTTCTAATGGAAGCCAAGGCGAGCAGGATTGAGGTCCTGCAGGGCGTGGACGGCTTGAAGCTGTTAATGACCATTGAGGGCAAGGTGCGGCCGGAGGTGTTGGAACGAATTGCCAACGGCCGCCGCCCCTGGCGGGTTACAATCAAGGTATGGCGAGACAAGCGCAGCCTGGATGCCAACGCTTATATATGGCTGTTGCTTGGGAAGATGGCTGTAGTATTAAGAACCGACAAGGACGAGCTGTATCTGGATATGCTGCGGCGGTATGGACGGTTTGTAATGCTGACAATATTTGACCCGGCGGCGGTTGATGTTATGAGCCGGACTTATAGGCTCTGCCGGTCAATGGGCGAAGTCAAGGTGGGAGGCAAAATCGGCATCCAGCTGCAATGCTATATAGGTAGCAGTCGGTACGATACCAAAGAAATGAGCGTATTGATTGACGGTGTGGTCAGTGAGTGCCAGGAATTAGGTATCGAGACCAGAACGCCGGAAGAACTGGCAAAAATGAAAGCGGAGTGGGGTAATGGCTAAGTCAATAATGCAGACAGAGCGCAAGTGCTACATATGCGGTAGGCGTACGGAATTAGAATTGCATCATATATGTGGGGCGGCAAACCGCAAACGGTCAGACAAAGACGGATTAATGGTATGGCTTTGTCACAACTGCCACAACGAGCCGCCGAACGGAGTACACCATAACGCCGCAATCAACGACCAATTAAAGGCCGTAGCGCAGCGCCGCTGGATGGAGCACTACGGCAAGACCGCAGATGATTTTCTCAAGCGATACGGCAAGAATTATATTTGAGGAGGGGAGCGGAATGAAGAAGACAGCTTCGGCAAGAACAGGGGGCGTGATGAGTGGCAGACAAGATGTATTATTGGCTCAAGCTTAAAACAGATTTTTTTCGGCAGAAAGAAATTAAAAAGCTGCGTAATATAGCCGGTGGCGATACATACACAGTAATTTATTTGAAAATGCTTCTGCTAAGTCTGACAAGTGATTGCACTTTATATTTTGAGGGTATCGAAGATGATTTTATTGATGAAATAGCCTTGGAATTGGATGAAGAGCCTGACAATGTAAGAGCCACCACGGTATTTCTAATTAACTGTGGATTGATGGAAGAAGCTAGTGAAAATGAATTTTCGCTGATTTATGCAAAAGAGTGTACAGGCAGCGAAACAGCAGGTGCAGAGCGGGTTCGCAAGCTTCGAGACAAACAGAAAGCGTTACATTGTAACGCGACTGTAACAAAGCGTAACGCACTTGTACAAAAGTGTAACACAGAGATAGAGATAGAGATAGAGAAAGAGATAGAGATAGATAATAAAACCATATGCCCATCTGGCGATGGGCGGTTCGGCGAATTTTGGAGCGAGTATCCTAAAAAACTAGCAAAGCAAGATGCAAAAAAGGCTTGGAAAGCACTCAAGGTCACAGACAGCATGGTCGTGGAGATTATCGCAGGGCTTAAGGCTTGGCGGGCGAGCGACCAGTGGCAGCGAGACCAGGGTACATATATCCCATACCCAGCAACCTTTTTGAGAGGTCGCAGATGGGAAGATGTGCCGGAGCAGGCACTGAGCGAAGACGAATTGCGAGCAAAGGAACTTGAAGAATACTTGGCGAGAAGAGGTGAAGACGATGAATGCACCGGAGATTCTTAAACTCTACGATGATGCCTGCAAACTGTATGGCAAGCAGAAGATGTTGGTTGAAGATGTGCGGATATTCGAGCCGCTCTATCAACAGTATTCGCTGGCTGAAATGCAAGCGGCATTAAATACATACGCTGAGAACGGCAAATATTTCCCGAAGCCGGTTGATTTAATCAACATCGCCAAAAATGCCAGATATGACAAGGCTATTGAAGACCAGCGGCGGCAAGCTGAACAAATCCGGTATGTGGGCGGAGAACCGGTATATAATTGCCCTTATTGCCAAGATAGTGGCTATATGGAGGTTTGTTTGCCGGATAAGGCATATCCGTCTTTGATGGCTACTTGTGTACATAACAAGCCCAATGCTCTGGCAAGACTGCGGAAAGAGGGGAGATTCCACTTTAAGAGCCGGAATGTTGATGAGGTATTAGTCTGGATTCCTGCCCGGCGGTTATTCGCCCCGGAGGGCAGTTGTGTACCAGAGTGGGAGCAGTCGCACTACAGCGATTCCGCCAAGTTGACAGCAGCGGAAGACCTGACGGCGGCGGCGGTAGACCTGTTCGGGGGGAAGCTATGAGATACTTACTTACTATCCCCGGTCGGCTGCCTGGCCTCAACGAATACATAAATGCTGAGCGGTCTAATAAGCACAAGGCGGCGCAGATGAAGCGGCAGGCGCAGGAAACTATCGGCTGGCATATTAAGTCACAGCTGCCGGGGGTCAAGATTGAGAAGCCGGTGACGATGATATATCGCTGGTATGAGGCCAACAGGCGGCGGGATAAGGACAACATAGCATTTGCCCGGAAGTTTATCCAGGATTCGCTGGTTGAAATGCGGGTGCTAAAGAATGACGGCTGGGACGAGATATCAGGGTTTGTGGATGAATTTGCGGTAGATACGGCAAATCCGAGAATAGAAATTGAGATTATGGAGGCGGAATGAATGAGTGTTTACGCAGTAGATTTTGATGGCTACCTCTGCCGGGACGCATGGCCGGAAATCGGAGAACCAAACACTAACATCATAGAGCATTTTAAGGAACTTCGGAATCAGGGGAACAAATTAATTCTGTGGACTTGCCGAGAGGGACAAGCCTTGCAGGATGCAGTAGAATGGTGCGCCGGGCATGGGTTGGTATTCGATGCTCACAACGAGAACCTACCTGAAATGTCGGAATGGTTCGGAAACGATTGCCGGAAGATTGGGGCTGACTGGTACTGTGATGATAGGTCGTATTGGCTACTGCCATAAAATTGAGATTATGGAGGAATGAAAAATGAAAATGTCCCTTGTAGAGCTTCAAGATAAACTTGGAGAACAAATTGAGGTATTAACAGACCCCAAAACGCCATTTCAAACCAAGAAAGCCCTTGCTGATGTGGCGCAGACAGTTTCAAGCCTTGCAAAACAGATGATAAATAATGCCGATGTTATTCTTCGCACCGAGAAATTGGTTGGGGAGGGCAAGATGAAACAGAGCGCAATTATCAAAATGATTGACGAGCCAAAATCCAATGGCTAAACGGTTTGCGGCCGAGCAGGACGGTTGGCTTATACACAATCACTGCCCTGCTCAGAGGGTAAAAGATTTAACCGCAGCGTTTAATTTTGTTTTTAGCGAAAACCGCTCTGTTGACACAATGAAGAATCACATCAGGCGATTAGGTTTGAAGCAGGAGCGAAGAAATTTTACCAAAGAACAAGACGCCTGGTTAAAAACAAATGCTCCGAGGTTGTCGGTAGAGGAAACTGCAAGCCAATTCAACTCTGCTTTTGGTACTTCCCGCTCTGCGCAGGTTTTGAAAGTGCGGTGTAATCGGACATTAAAAGTGTACCATGCCAATTCCAAGTATGGTTTGGGTTGCCCTGTTGGGACGGAAACTAGACACGGAGATTATATTTGGGTTAAGTGTTCAGATATTCCTTACGAAAAAAATAGCTTTTATCGGAATTGGAAGCCTAAGCATCGTGTTGTATGGGAGCAACATCATGGAGAGCTGCCGGAGGGAATGACTGTTGTGTTTTTAGACCGGAATCATAGCAACTGCGATATTAGCAATTTGTACGCAGTTGACGGAAAGACACTGCGGGAGATGGGTAAAAAACAATGGTGGTCTGATAGCCGAGATTTAACGCTTGCCGCCATTAAGTGGTGCGAGATGTTTTACAAAATCAAGGAGGTGGAATGAAAAATGAACGCTGACGAGATCGTGAGGGCAATAAGGTGGTTGGCGAAGGATACCGAATTTGTGTTTGGGGCTGAAACCTTGAATGAAGCTGCCGACCTAATAGAGAGCCTGCAAGCCCAGCTTGCCGAATCCCAACGGCGGGAGAGGGCGGCGGTGTAGATGACCGACTATCAGCAGGCCAAAGCAGACGGTGGTAAGTCCAGACCTACGCTTGTCCCGGTTAGCCTGATTAACGCTGTAACGGCAGTCAGAGAGTACGGCACGGCCAAGTATCACGCTCCGGACAACTGGCGGCAGGTAGAGCCGCAGAGGTACAGGGACGCTCTATATCGCCATTGGCTGGCCTACTTAAGCGGGGAGGCTAACGACCCGGAGAGCGGCCTGCCGCACCTGTGGCATATAGCCTGCAATGTGGCGTTTTTGATTGAGCTTGAGATAAGTTAAGGGGATTAAGGGGGCAGATTGATGTTTAATAGACAGATTAAGGTATTATATATTGTAATCCTTATCCTGCTGTTTATAATTTCGCTTTGTTTTGGCCTGATTATTGATCGTCCGGACGAGCCGACCGAAGCGGCAATCAGTACCATTGAGCCGGTTGAGATTATCACAGAGCCGCAATACACGGCCTCCGAGCTTGAGACTATGGCCATCATAATCTATCAGGAGCATGGCGGCAATGCATCGTCAGACGAGGCAAGAATCATGGTTGGCAATGTGGTACTTAACCGGGTGGCAAGCCCGCTGTTCCCGGATAGCATCGAGGCAGTCGCTTTGCAGACCGGGCAATTCGGGACGCTATACAAGACTGGCATAAGATGGCCGGAGAGGGCGGACAGGCCGCAGGAGGCCGAGGCGGTGCAAAGGGCTTATGATTGTGCCGAGCGAGTGCTGAGCGGAGAGAAACTGCTGCCGGAAAATGTGGTTTGGGCGGCGCAATTCAGGCAGGGGAAAGGGACTTACGAATATATTGACGGAACATATTTTTGTTATTGAGAGGGAGGTATGGATGATTGCTTGACAATAAGATTTGCCCGGTATGCGGCAAAGAGTTTCGGCAGAACCGTAAACAACAGAAATATTGCTGCCCTGGTTGTTATGACATAGCCAAGAAGCGGCGGGAGGCCGAATATTACAAGTTGCACGAACAGGAATATAAGGACAGACAGAAAGCTCGGTCTGCTGCCAAGAGGTCAGAGCAAACACCAAGCCAACCGATAATCAAGGTTTGCCCGGTATGCGGCAAGGAATACGAGGCACGCAGGTCAAACCAGGAATACTGCTGCCGGGCGTGTTGGACTAAGGCAGACCAGCGGAAGCGCAAGGCGGCGACACTGCTTATGCATAATGCCATTGGAAGCGGCAGACCGGGATATGTACCACCAAAGCGCAAAAAGAAAGCCCCGGCTGTCAGCCTGGATGAGGCTATCAGAATCAGTCGGGGGCGGAATGTTACATATGGGGAAGCAGTAGCAAGAGGATTGATATAAGGGGGCGTAAGATGGACAAGCAGACCCTAAAGCAGTACCAGTCAATTAAGCGAGAGATTGAGCGGTTGCAGACCGAGAAAGACCGGATGGCACAATGCTATGTCGGAGCGGTCAAGATTACCGGGATGCCGAGTGGCAAAGGAATACCCGGCGATCCTGTCGGCAAAGCGGCAGTAAAGCTGGTTGCATTGTCTCAGGAGCTGGCCGACCGGCTGAATGAGTTAATCGCCCTGCGGCGGAGCATCGAGATTGCTATAGGCAGCTTGCCACCATTAAGCCAAGAGGTCATGAGACTGCGCTATATTGAGGATATGGCAATCAAGGATATAGCCAAGACTATGAGTTACTCTGAGGAGTGGGTTTTTAAAACCCATGAAAAAAGCTTGAAAACATTGAAAGTCTACCAGTAAATACAGTATTGACAGGGGTATAATGGTATCGTAAAAAGATGACCTTAGACAAGACCATCATCATGCCTCCTGTGTGTGTTGATGTTTCATCCTCTCCTTTCATGGCCGGGAAACCGGCCAGCATATTACAAGCCCTGCCTATTGGTGGGGCTTTGTTATACACTTATATAATTTAATAATCATGGTTGCCTGCCGGTGTATAATAGGCGGGCGGGTGGGATTGGGGATTAATAATGCAATAGGCAACTGGGGGTGAGTTGTTGGACTGGAGACAAGAGGCCGAGCGATTAAAATTTGATGAGGGCTTATCTTGGACGGAGCTTGCACATCGCATGACCCCATATTTTGACGGCCTGAGTGAGACCCAGGTGTTGGAGAGGGTGCGCTGCGTATTGCGGCGGAGTGATAGATACCATGTGGACAAGCCCAAGGGTAGCACTGTTGGTATATTCTCAGACCCGCACGCTCCATTTAATCACCCCAACTATTTGCAGTTTTGCATTGATACCTTTAAAAAATATAAGGTTAGGCGAATTGTATGTACTGGCGATCTTGTCGACTTCCACGCCATCAGCCGACACCAAACAGAAACTTGTGCCAAGTCGCCTTGCGATGAATTGGATATGACGATAGAAAAAGTCAAACCTTTTGTTGATGCGTTCCCGGAGGTGGACTTCGTGCCGGGAAATCATGATTATATCTACATAAGACAGGCCGCCACGCTTGGCATTGACCAGCGGTTTATGCGGTCGTTTTCGGAGCTGTTCCAGCTACCCAAGACCTGGCGCATACATGATGACGAGTTTATTCTTGACGATGTACTATATAAGCACGGTATTAACTGTACCGGCAAAACAGGGGCGCTAAATGCGGCAACACAAGAGCGTATGAGTACAGTAATAGGTCATAGCCACGCATTTGGGGGCTGTCAGTACTCGGCAAACCCGAGAGATATTATCTTCGGGCTTAATGTAGGATGTGGCATTGATATTAAGGCATATGCCTTTGCATACGGTAAGCACTCCAAATACCGGCCTACTTTGGGCTGTGGCATAGTATTTAATCAATCAAGCGCCTTATTTATACCGATGGGCGCCGAATACTTTAGAGATTAGATAGACACGCAAGGAATAGTGATAGCTACACGACAAGAGCGGAACTCCACCGCTCTTTCTTTGCGTCAATTTTTGGAGAATGTGAGGAGGGCATTATGAAAGAAATCTGGAAAGATGTACCCGGTCATGAGGGGGCTTATGTTGTTAGTAATTTGGGCAATGTTGTAAGACTAGCATATGTCAACAGAAAAGGTGCAAGAATTCCGGAAAGAACAATAAAGCTCAAAACAAACAACAGGGGATACTGGCAGGTCAGATTGTACAGGGACGGGGAATGCGAAAACTGGTTGCTTCACCGACTGGTTGCTTTTGCATTTATCCCAAACCCCGAGAGACTGCCGCAAGTTAATCACAAAGACGAAGATAAAAACAACAACATGGCCGTTAATCTTGAGTGGTGTACGAATATTTATAATAGGCATTACGGGACCGGACTGGAGCGTTCGATCAGTAACCACGACTATGATGAAATAGCCCGCAAAAACAGAAAATATGTTGCGCAGATAGGCAAAAACAATCAAGTGATTGCAGTTTGGCACGGATTGATTGCGGCTGCTGAAGCTGTGGGTGGCAGTAAAGATGCTATTAGAAACAGCATCAAGCGAGGCCATAAATCATGTGGGTATTATTGGGGCTATGTATAAAAGTTTATGAGCCGGTCAACATGACTCCTCCCGTGATATATCTGGGCGGAGACGGGATAAAAGTAATACAGTAGACAGAGAGGTGGTGAGCAGATGGCCAATCCTAACAGGATAAGCGATAAGGAGCGTAAGCAGATGCTGGCTGACTATGTAGAGCTAGGCAGTTATAACGCTGTGGGTCGCAAGCATGGCAGGTCACCGCACACTGTTAAGCAGATTGTCCAGGGGTCGGAGGATGTCGCTCGCTTGTGCCGTCAAAAAAGAGAGGCTAACACCCAGGACATGCTTGCATATATGGATAGCAGGCGCGGCAAGGCTCAGGATTTTCTGGATGCCTGTCTGGAGCTGATGCCGGAAAAGCTGCAGAAGGCCACGCTGCGGGAGATTGCAACCGCTTACGGCATTGTGATTGACAAGTATTGCCAGGTTAAGCCCCAGGCCGATAGAGAGGTCACAATCAATGTTATGGGCGGCGGTGGACTGGATGATTAATATTGATATCCCTGCCCCACAGCCCAAACAGGTTGAATTCATGAGGCTACATAATAGGTATGTGGCCTTCGGTGGGGCAAGGGGCGGCGGCAAGAGCTGGGCGCTCCGGGTCAAGGCGGTGCTGTTGAGCTGCCGCTATGCAGGCATTAGGATATTGCTGGTGCGGCGTACCTATGACGACCTATATGATAACCATATAGCCCCGCTCCGGGCGCTCCTGGGCGATGCTGCTGTCTACAACAACACCAACAAGGCATTGACCTGGGCTAGTGGGTCTACTATCAAGTTCGGCTATTTTGCTTCTGACCGGGATGCCCTGCGCTATCAAGGCCGGGAGTACGATATAGTTATGATTGATGAGGCCACTCAGTTTGACGAGGAGGCTTTTGCTATTTTCAAGGCCTGCGTTCGAGGGGCTAATGATTTTCCCAAGCGGATGTATTTGACCTGCAACCCTGGCGGTGTTGGTCACGCCTGGGTCAAGCGGTTATTTGTTGACCGTGACTTTAAGGGTGATGAGTGTCCAGACGATTATGCCTTTGTCCGATCGCTGGTCTATGACAACAAGGTGCTAATGGAGAGTGATCCTGAGTATGAGCGTAACCTCCACACGCTGCCCGAGAAGTACCTCAAGGCCTGGCTTTATGGTGATTGGGATATCTTTGTTGGGCAGTATTTTACCATGTGGGACAGGTCTGTACATATTATAGACAATATTGTTATCCCTGCCGACTGGGCTAGATATGTGGCAATGGACTACGGCCGGGATATGTTTGCCTGCTACTTCGTGGCGGTGGATACTGCGGGTAATGCTTATGTCTATAAGGAGATATACAAGGCCGAGCTGATGGCATCCGAGGCCGCCGAGCTGCTCAAATCATATATCAAGCCGGATGATAACATCCGGTATTTTTATGCGCCACCGGATTTGTGGCAGACCAACAACCACAGCGGCAGGTCTACAGCGCAGATATTCGCAGAAGCCGGTATCCAGCTCTATCGGGTTAACAATAACAGGGAGTTGGGCTGGCTGGATATGGCTGAGTGGTTAAGGGTGATTGATACTGATGACGGCAAGACGGCAAAACTCAGGATATGCCGCTGCTGTGACAACCTGATTAGAGTATTGCCGCAGGTGCAGTTCGATCCCCGGCGGCCAAACGATATCGCCAAAGAGCCGCACGAGCTGACCCACGCAAATGACGCAATTAGGTATTTTTGCGCTGGACAGCCAAGGCCGAATGAGATTAAGAAGGACAAGCCAAAACCGGCATTTCCGCAGCTGTTTGGCAAGCCGGAAGTGGATAAGGGTACTATCAGAGTTGTATAAGGAGGTAAATATGTCAGAGATGATTATAAGTGCAGTATTCGCCTTGATTGTGGGCGTGATGGTGTTTCTCGCTTACCGCCAGGGACTAAAGGATGGCCGGGCAATCGAGAGCAAGCAGGCGATCAAGCCACTGTTTAACACCAAGCCCAAGGTTGACACTGCCAAGAGTGAGGACGATGCACTGTTAGAGTGGGCGGAAAGCTATAAGGGGTGATTGATAAGTGAGAGACGCAACAGACAATTACATTTATACAGCCTGGCAAAAGTGCGATGACCACCTGACCAAAAACGCCCTGTATTCCAGCACCAAAAAGTGTGTCCGTTTCTATGAGGGTGATCAGTGGCATGATGAGCAGCAGCCGGATTACAAAAAGCTGCCGTTTTATAACATCATCAAGCCGGTGATCGACTACAAGTCGGCAATGGTCGCCAAAAATGCTATGGTGATCAATTACACGCCTTTGAACATCGAACGGCAGCCGGAATTGCGAGCGGTTTGTTCGGAGCTTAATTCCTATGCCGCCGAGCTGTGGGAGAGCCTGAAACTTGATTCCGTACTCTGGGAAGTGGTCAAGAAAGCGGCTGTAACCGGCGAATCATACATCTATTTCGGCACTGCCGATCTGACACCGCAGATTATCGACCGGACTAATGTCTTCCTGGCTGATGAGCAAGAGCCTGTCCTGCAAGTGCAAAAGTACATAATCATTCGGGAGCGGCGGTTCGTGGATGATGTCCGTAAAGAGGCCAAGACAAACGGTCTCAGCGATGGAGATATCAGCCTGATTCAGTCTGACGAGCCGGAAAACCAGGTTAATAATGACAATAACGAGATTGCCTCCTCCGATAATGGCAAGGTTACAAGCCTGCTCTATCTCTCCCATAATGATGCAGGCTTCGTGACTTTCGCCCGGGCGACCAAGAGTGTTGTCTATCAGCCGGAGCAGGTGGCAGGCCAGGAGATTTATCCGATTGCCGGTTTCGTCTGGGGTCGGAAAATGAATTCTGCCCGGGGTTTGGGTGAGTGTCTGCCGATGATTCCTAATCAGCTGGCTATCAATCGTCTGCTTCTCCGCCGGGAGGTCAACAACAAGCAGACCGGCTATGCGCACCCGGTCTATAATGAGGATTATATCAAAGACCCGGCCACCCTTGACCGGGTGGGAGCAAAGGTGGCTATTTCGGGCAATGCAATGGTGCAGGATGTAACCAAAGCCTTTACTTATATCCAACCGGCGCCGATGTCGTCCGATGGTACTGTGTTGCAAAATGAATTAATTGATATGACCAGAAACCTGGCCAACGCTTCTGATAGTGCTACAGGTAGTATCGACCCCGAAAAGGCCAGCGGTAAGGCAATCAACCTGGTTATCGACCAGAACGCTGTTCTCCTGACCGAGCAGAACGCTATGTATAAGCAGTTTGTTGAGGATATTGCGGTTATCTGGTATGCAATCTGGCAGGCTTATAACCCAAACGGTATGCTGATGGAGTGGGAGGGCGATGACGAGCGCACCGAGGCTATGATTCCCGGCGATGTGCTACAGAATCTCAAGGTCAGAGTGCGGATTGATGTATCCTCTAACAATCCCTGGAGCGTATATGCTAATGATCAGGAGGCTATGAACCTCTTCGGCAATGGCTATATCAGCTTCGAGCAGTATGTGGAACTCCTATCCGACCAGAACCATATGAAGCCCAAGCTACAGCAAATGATTAAAGAGCAGCAAGCCGAACAGGCTGAACAGGCAATGCAGCAGCTGATGGGAGGTGGCCAAGGTGTTATGCCCCAAATGCAAAACGCTGTGCCGAATCCTCTCGGTTGAGGATGGCAAAATCAAATGGGTTTGCAATAACCCGAAATGTGACAATTACAACAAGGTTATTAAAACAACATAGATAACCCGGAAACGCCGGGCGGCCGCAGTCGTGGAGCGGCAAAATAAAAAATGGAGGTACAAACTCATGGAAGAAGCTTTAAATTCTGTAAACGCAGAGCAGGCGGCAGTCGTGGAGTCGCCAGAAGTGGCAGGCGAAGCTACAGCAACCGAAGAACCGGCAGCTGCACCGGAAGTCGCTGAACCGGCACCAAAACAAAGCCCTACAGATAATGCAGCTTTTGCCCGTATGCGGAGAGAATCCGAGCAGGCAAAGCAGGAGCTGGAACAGGCCAAGGCTGAAGCCGCTCGCTTATCTCAAGCAGTAGCCAAACAATATGGCTATCAGGGCAGCCCGCAAGATGTGGCAGACCAACTCGAGGCAACAGCATCCGGGCGGCCGGTTGAAGAAATCCGAGCCACCAGGGAAGCGCTTGCCGCCAGAGATACGGAATTGGCACGATTGCGGGCGGAGAATGAACAGTACAAGCCTTTAGCAGTGGAAAAATTCAAGGCCGACCTGCTGAGTGAGGTCAAGACGGTATATCCCGACCTCAAGGCTAGCTCGGTTGATGAATTGGGTGAAGATTTTGCCCAGCTGTTGGTTGCTGGTGTTAATCCGGCCACCGCTTATGCGGCAATCAAGGCCAAAGAACAGGCGACAACCAAGCCCACACCGCCGCAAATCGGGGCTGTGAACGCCAAACCGACCGGCGAGGCGGAATTTTACACCAAGGCCGAAGTTGACCGGATGAGCCAGGCTGAAATCAGTAAGAATTACGAAAAAATCAGAAAATCAATGGAAAAATGGAAATGACCTCCGAATATTCGGGGGCTTTTTAATGACTAAAGGAGTGAATTTTAATGGCTTATGAAAATTTTATCCCTCAGATATGGTCTGAAGCTATCAACCGGGATCTTGAGCGCCGCTGTGTTTTTGTTGAGGACTGCAACCGGCAGTATGAGGGCGATGTTAAAAAGGCAGGCGACACCGTCCGGATTCTGGGCGTTGGCCAGCCGACCATCACCACCACCACCGCCAAGGCAATCAGTCTGTCGGCAGCCGAAAATGTTGAGGATACCTCGGTTGCTATGCCGATTCGTCAAATCAGTTATTATAACTACAAAATTGACGATATTGACAAGCGGCAGGCAGTGGGCGGCGTGATGGATGCGCTGAAAAGCGAAACTTCGGCTCGGCTTGCCTCGACAATGGACGCTTATGTGGCGGCTTTGTCCGTTGATGCATTGGCAGTCAAGTATGCCGCAAATGATGTGCAGATTACTGCTACCAATGTGTTGGCACAGATTGATGTCGCCCTGGAAAAACTCTATGAGAACGATGTTGACCCGGGTAGCGGTATCACTGTTACTCTGCCGCCGTGGGTCTATACCCTGTTCCGGCAGGCTTATGTCAGCGCAGATACCAATAACAGCGGCATTTTGAAAAATGGTAAAGTTGCTATGTACGGCAATGCACAGATTAAGATGTCGAACAATGTCCACAAGGCCAGCACGACCTATAGCATTATGGTTCGTACCAATCAGGCGATTGCCTTTGCCAATCCGATGAATCACATCGAGGCCTACCGGCCGGAGGGTGGCTTCTCGGATGCGGTCAAGGGCTTCGTTCTCTATGACGCTAAAATCGTCCGTCCCAAAGAAATGATTATCATGAATGTGAAAAAATAAGGAGTGATTTAATATGGCAGTAACAGCAATTACCCCGGTCGCTCTCGGTACTACCGCTGCTTTTTCTGAGTTGACCTTTACGGAGGCTACCACGGCAGCAGATGGCTATGTTATCGACTATAGCGGCGAAGACGGCAAAACCCTTTTGATTTTCCATAACGGCGATGACGATACTGCAGCAACCGTGACCATAAACAAAGGCAACGGCCTGCAAGGAGTGGCCGACCTGGCCTCCGGCAACATTCCATTCGGCGATTATTACGCTGTGGTTTTGGATTCCGGCGCTTATAAAAATGTGAGTGGCACTAACAAAGGCAAGGTGGTAGCTATTCCTAGTGCTACTACTTTGGCTATTGCGGCTGTAGTGTTGCCGTAAACAATGTTTTTGGATGGGGGCGGGGTAACTCGCCCCTTTTTTTTGGAGGTAGGATATGAAAGCGAATGAATTTTTGACCGGCTATATATTGCCGGTATTAGGCTTGACAGATACAGAAGATTACGATGAAATTTATCTTCCGGTCGGCAATCTGATTTTAAGCGAGTGTTTTGACCTCAATAATGGGGTCAGAGCGAAAAACGGTCTTGAGCCGCTGGCATTTTTTACTGAGTTGGCCGCAGATGCTGAGATTCCCTATGAGCTGGAAGTTTTGCTGAAATGCGTGGTTTACGGTTGGGCGGCGGCCTTGATTATTGATGATACCGATGATGAAACCAACAAATACGGGATTTTAGCGGATAAATATGAAACCGGGAAGGCCAAACTGGGGCTTTCGATGTTTGCAACGGCGGTGAGCGATTATGGCGTATAGATTGAGTACCGCTTCGGCCACCAAATACACTTTAGGGGTCAGCCGTTTCAAGGGGGTCGACCTGGCAGGTAATCCGACCACCAAATCAACTGCCCGGGCGGACTGGGCGAAGAACCTAATCCCCGACGGCAACGGCTACCCGGAAACCCGGCATGGCTACGAGCTGGCAATTTCGGCGGAGGGGCGGATCAACGGTATCCACAGCCTGAAAACACTTGGGGGCAATAAAACCCTTGTCCACCACGGCACGAAGCTCTCAGAGTGGGTAAATGGAACTCTGAACGAGCTTTACACCGGGATGGCCGATGTAAAATCTGTCTCGGCGCAGCTGGACGGCAAGCTCATCATCTTGGATGGTAAAGTTGCACTTGCTTATTACAATCATGCGGAAGCGCCCGAAGAGGGCTGGCAGGCCACAACTTTAAGCTCTGTTGCTTATGCACCGCTTACTATGATTGCCTCAATCCCCGGCGCAACTCCCGGCGGCACGGTTCATGAAAATGTTAACCTGATTGGCGACTACCAAAAGAATCGATTTATTGTTGCCCAGGCGATGAATAACGGCGTATTGCAGCTTTCTGATGCTCCTGTTTCTAATGTTTCGGTCGAGAAACTCAACTCTTCCGGTATCTGGGAGGCTGTCAGCGACAGTGGCTATACCAAAGATTTGACGCTCGGCAAGCTTACCTTTGCCTTACTTGACGCAACGCCGGTGACCGGGCAGGACAATTACCGGGTTACCTTTTCCTCTAACCATAATTTGATTAAGAAAATCGAAGAGCCTTTTGTTGTCGCTCAACAGGAACAGGTTTTGGAGGAAACTTGCTATATTGCACTGCGGATTTCTGACGGCAAGCGAGAGTTTTTCACGCCTGCCGAGTGGAACGGCAACTCCAACAAAAGTCTTTATGTCCTCATGGCGCTCGACGAAGACCACCCGACCAGCTATGAAACCGTAAAGAGGTATGCTTTCCCGATCAAGTACAGCGATTTTTCCTCCGGCACCGATTTCACGATCCGTATTGATGATGCTGATTATTTCCCGGAAACCGGCGCTTACGCTCCACCTGCTTCGGATATTATCGGCGCTGATGTTGTTGTCGATGTATCTAAAACCGGCGTGTTGGTTTACCAAACCAGCTATGATTCTCATCATTTGGCTTATTCGTCTTACGGCGGCGATTCTTGGGATATGTCGCTTTATACAAAAGTTGTTGAAAACGGTGGCAATCTGACTTTGTATGTGGCTGCCGTCAACGATTTGGAAAACGAGGTCAGCACCACAAACGAAACTTATTACGGTTACACCAATCCGTTTTCTATTGCTGCACTCACAATGCAATACTACCGGGATTCGGTTGTTTATGCCGACCGGGTTAACCTTTGTTCGATTATTCAAAAGTACGGTTACGCCGGAAACGCCGACCGTCTGTTCATCGGCGGCAATTCAGCCGAGCCGAACATGGATTTCTGGTCTGACATTGATAATCCTTTGTACTTCCCGGAATTTAATTATGCAGTGGTCGGCGATGAGGCGACCGCTATCATGGGCTATTCCTGGCTCTCGGACGGTTCTTTGGCGATTCACAAGGCGGCCAACGGTCAGGATTCCACGATTTATATCCGGCAGGGGACGACTTATGACGACCAGGTGGCTTTCACCATCAAGCAGGGGGCGGTTGGCCTGGGTGTAGTTTCGAAATACGCCGGGGGCTATCTTGAGGGTGAGCCTTTACAGCTCTCGAATTCCGGGGTGTTTGCGACTGTGCCGGTTTCTAATGTGGCGATCAATGAGCGTTACGCCCAGAACCGCAGTTATTTCATCAACCCGCTTTTGCAGAAGCAGGATTTAGCCGAAGCGGCGGGCATCGTCTGGCAGGGCAAATACTATCTGGCTGCCGGGGATTATGTCTTTGTGGCGGACGGCGGGCAGAAAGCTTCAAGCTACAAGGGCGATTTAGTTTCGTATGAGTGGTATATCTGGGACAATCTGCCGGTTCGGGTCTGGTACACAGCTGGCGACCGGCTATATTTCGGCACTGCCGATGGGCGGATTTGCCGGATGAATGACGGCTATCTGGACATCGACCAGCCGATTGAATGGGAATGGGTCACGCCTTGGCTGGACTTCGGGCGGCAGACCTATTACAAGAAGATTAAGAATGTGGTGGTGCAGACCGCCGCCCGGCTTTGGCAGAATCCGCAAGTTGAATACCGCTTCCCCAAAAAGAACGGCAAAGTGCGGCAGCTGATGCAGGGGCAGGAGGTGGCGTCACCTTATCTCAAGGCGACCAACTACAAGGCGAAAAAGGTCAGCCTGATGCAGTTGAGGATTTTCGGCACGGAGGCCTGTGGGCTTTCGGCCTTATCGATTCTTTATACGGTTAGCGGCAAGTACAAGGAATAGGGGTGATTATATGACTGATATTCAAACCAAGCGGGGGACAACGCCGAGTTTGGCGGTGACGCTCTCCGGGCTGGACGCAAACAAGACGGTGGCGGCGGTGGAATTCCTGTTCAAGCAAAAGGTCAGTGAAGACGCTGACGCTTTAGTGGTTAAGCAATACACCGGGGCGGCAGGCGATGCTGTGACCTATTTGGACGGTGTTTATTATCTCGTCTTCACCGAGGCCGAAAGTCGGATGTTCAAGCCCGACAACACTTATTACATGGATACAAAAGTTATTTATTCGGATGGCAGTATTCCGGCGACCGGGATCGTTAAGCTCCTGAGTTTGCCGACCTTGTTTGAGGGGGTGACGGCATGATCGGGGTGGAGGTGCTGAACAACGAACTCACGCTGTCAGTTAATGTTTCTTCGGACGCTCCGGCTACTTTCCGTTTCCTACACATCAGATATGCTGATGCTACACCGACCGCTGATATTGATATCAAAACTACGCCGTCAGCTTATATCGGGCTGGCCGTAAGTATCAGTGAAACTGCCCCCACCGCCTACACTGATTACAACTGGTTCAATTGGAAAGGTATTCAGGGCGAACAAGGGATTCAGGGTATTCAGGGGCTCCAAGGCGTTCAGGGTATTCAGGGGATTCAGGGTCTCCAAGGCGACACTGGGGCGACCGGGGCGGCTGCGACTGTTGAAGTCGGGACTGTAACCACCGGGGTGGCAGGGTCTGCGGCTGCCATTACCAACACTGGAACTAGTGCGGCGGCAGTGTTTGATTTTGCTATCCCTCAAGGCGTAAAAGGTGACACCGGGGCGCAGGGTATTCAGGGTGAACAGGGCATTCAGGGAATTCAAGGAATCAAGGGGGATACCGGCGAAACTGGAGCGACCGGTGCGACCGGTACTGCTGCGACTATTGCAGTCGGTGCTGTTGCCACTGGTGAAGCCGGGACTGCGGTCACGGTTACCAATTCCGGGACGAGTGGGGCGGCAGTGCTTAACTTTACTATCCCTCAAGGGATGAAAGGTGATACTGGTGAAACCGGTGCAATTGGGCCTCAAGGTGAGCAGGGAATTCAAGGCATTCAAGGTATTCAAGGCGTAAAAGGCGACACCGGGTCTACTGGGGCGCAAGGCATTCAAGGCATTCAGGGAGAGCAGGGCTGGAATGTTTACAAGATTCTACGCACTGTCGGGACTGGGGCGGCTGGGACTACTGACACCTACACCGCCTATTTGAATGATGGCTCGGACACGGTGGCCGGGACAATTCAGGTCTACAACGGCGCTAATGGCGAGGGCTCAGGTGATATGCTGAAAAGCGTCTATGACACCGACAACAGCGGTGTTGTAGATAATGCGGCAAAACTGGGCGGTGAGCTGCCTGCTCATTACGAAGAGGTGTTTATCGCCACCTATGGCACAACCTCTCTGGCAGAATTGACTTCTGCCTATGAGGACGGGAAAACACTGTTCATGAAACGCACTTACGATGCCGGGGCAGGCATGACTGCAACGATGTTTATCCCGTTATCATACAAATTTGGCGAAGAGTTTGATTTTGATATAGACGGCGTCACATATTTTTGTGGAGCTGAGGGATGGGACATCTGGTCGCATGGTGTCACACCCTCTGCTCATGCTTCCACACATGCTACAGCCGGAGACGATCCATTGACACCGGCTGCCATTGGGGCTGCTGCTGCTGCTGATTTAACTTCCCACACCGGCAACTTCAATATTCATGTGATTGATGGCGAGAAGTCCTTCTGGAACAATAAGGCTGATATG
>Ga0172378_10001697_pt1 | contig 20418 bp, 19 predicted proteins | sample GrowelOW332metaG_FD_119755 | JGI IMG/M metagenome (GOLD analysis project Ga0172378, IMG submission 119755) | Groundwater microbial communities from an aquifer near a municipal landfill in Southern Ontario, Canada - Pumphouse #3_1 metaG | ecosystem: Environmental > Aquatic > Deep subsurface >... | reverse complement strand
TGTTATGAGAACGGTTTAGGTACGGAGGCTAATCTGGATAAGGCCATTGAACTTTACAAAAAGGCGGCGGACAATAAATCAGAAGAGGCGCGTGAAGCCCTTAAAAGACTTGGCAAATAACTATATATGAGAGAATTGCAGAAGGATATGTTTTCTGAAGTTGTTAAAGTCCCGGCAGATTATGATATGCTCTGCATTCTTGGGCCCACGGCAAGCGGCAAGACAAAGTTTGCCGTTGAGTGTGCAAAAAAAATCACAGATGCACACTTGAAAAATTCTAAAGGTCAGCTGTTGATTGCAGAGATAATTTCTGCTGATTCCCGACAGGTTTACAAAGGGATGGATATTGGAACAGGCAAAGATTTAGAGGATTATGCGGGGGTGCCGTATCATCTTATAGATATTGTTGCCGCAGGTGAAAAATACAATGTTTTCAAGTACAAGCAGGATTTCCAAAAGGTTTATGATGAAATAGTTGCGCGGGGAGCTTTTCCTATTCTTTGTGGCGGAAGCGGCTTATATATTGAGGCTGTTTGCACAGGTTATGAGCTTAAGGAAGTTGCACCAAATCCCGGACTGAGGAAGGAGTTGGAAAAGAAAGAGATGCCGGAACTTATTAAAATGCTCACAGAATTAAAGGCGCGCAATGGTTTTGAACCACACAATAATACAGATTTTGACAGCAAGAAAAGAGTTATCCGCGCAATTGAAATTGAAATATCTGCGGCGGCGGAGATGCCTGATAAAAATAGTTTGGCAGGCATTTGCTGTGAGAACACGGAAAAAAAATCTGTCGGGACAAAGATAAAAGTCAAATACATCGGACTTAACCCCGAGAGGGAAATTCGCAATGCCCGCATAGATAAGAGATTACAGCAGAGACTGGATGAGGGCATGGTAGATGAAGTGAAAAAACTGTTGGACGGCGGAATAAAAGCGGATGATTTAATTTATTACGGATTGGAATATAAGTTTGTTACACGGTATATTATCGGGGAACTTAGTTTGGATGAAATGAAGGAGAAGCTCTCTATTGCAATTCATCAGTTTGCAAAAAGGCAGATGACCTGGTTTCGCGGAATGGAGAGACGCGGTATAAAAATTGAATGGTTAAAAGTATAATATTCTGGATATGAAAAAATTTTTGAAATTAGCTGCGGCCTGCGCTGCATTTCTTATGACGGCACAATACGCTGGTGCTCAGAAGGTTTCCGAATTGGAATTTACAAATATTAAAGATTTAATAAAGCAGGGACGGGCTGTGATGATTGGACAAGCAGAGAAGGGAACAGCGGACAGCGCTTACTATTATCGTTTGCCAAACAGAATGAAAGGTGTTGTTAGGAATGAATTGTGGGATCTTGGAAAAAATTCTGCGGGGATTGCAATTAGGTTTTCTTCCAATGCCAAGTGTATTGGTCTTAAATGGACGCTTATTAATAATTTTAATATGGCTCACATGGCCGGTACAGGTATTAGAGGATTAGATATTTATACACTTGCAGATTATGCCGCACCATCAGATGGAGTTGATAAAAGTGCAAATACCGGAGAGAAATTTAAAGAGGCCTTTAAATCTCTTGGTAAAGATGCAAAGAAAGTAGGCAAAAAGGCGGTTAATACGGTTACCGGAAAAAGCAACTGGATTTATGTCGGTGTGGTATTTCCAAACGGAAAAAATTCCTCTAACGTTTTTGTTCGCAAAATGGATGGCAAGCAAAGAGAGTACCTTATGTATCTTCCTCTATATGACGGTGTTGAAAACATTGAGATTGGCGTTGACAGTTCCGCGCAAATTGCAGCTCCACAGTCAACGGACTTGCTTCCTGCAAATGTTCAGGGCCAGTCGAGCAAAAAATTGCCGATTGTATTTTACGGAACAAGCGTAACTCAAGGCGGGTGTGCTTCCCGTCCCGGCATGGCGTACCCTGCAATTGTTGAGCGCGCCCTTGGAAGAGAGACAATTAATCTAGGTTTCAGCGGCAACGGACGCATGGATAAATCTATGGCAGATTTTGTAACCAAGATACCTGCATCTGCATATATCATTGATTGCCTGGCAAATTGCGATTATAATATGGTCAGAGACAGTTCAGATTATTTCATTACAAAGATAGCTGCCGCTCATCCCAATACTCCGGTGATAATGGTTACAAATTACAGATATCCGCAACAGAGCGTTAGTTCTTCTTTACAGGAAGAGACGGATAAAGAGAATGCTCTTTGGAAATCTGTTTTTGAAAGGCTCGCAAAGAAATATACCAATCTCCGCTATTTGGATATCTCAGGCAATGTAATTGACAATGAGGACACTGTTGACGGTACTCATCTGACAGACAGAGGGTTTACACATATTGCACAGGAGTTCATAGGGGAATTGAGATCTGTGATGGATTAATATTCCTCTCCTCTTTGCTCCGCACGGCGTATATCTTTTTGTTTGATTGTTTCACGCTTGTCATACTCTTTCTTGCCGCGTGCAAGTGAGATATTCAGTTTTGCGTAACCGTTGTCTGCAATGAACAGGCGTGATGCAACTATGGTGAGACCTTTCTCTTTTACGGAGCGTTGCAGTTTTTTAAGTTCCTTCTTTTTAAGCAACAGCTTGCGGTCTCTCTTGGGGTCTTTGCGGTTGTAGCTGGCCCACCAATAATCCGCGATGTGCATCCCTTTAACGTAAAGCTCTCCACGGTCAAAGAAACAATAACTATCTATAAGAGAGGCTTTTCCGGCTCTGATTGATTTAATCTCTGTCCCGGCAAGAACAATTCCGGCGGTATAATTCTCCAGGAATTCATACTCAAATCCCGCCTTCTTGTTCTTAATATCTACCTTGCTTTTAATTTTTTGCATATCCGGGCTCCGTGCAATCCAACTCTGCGGCAGAGCGGTGCAAAGTTAATCAAATTCATTATCTTTACTTCACCGGCGTGAATTCTAAAATGGAAAAACGTGAGTCACAAATCATAAGAACAGGCGCTTACGGAATATTGGTAAATGTTTTGATGAGCTCTCTTAAGGTGGCGGTTGGTCTGCTGTCAAACTCTGTTGCAATCGTAATGGACGCCGTAAACAATTTTTCAGATGCGCTTTCTTCTATTATCACGATAGTCGGTGTTAAACTTTCTAATAAACCCGCTGATAAAAAACACCCTTTTGGTTATGGGAGATTAGAGGACTTGACATCTCTAATTATATCAGCTATAGTTCTTACAGCGGGCATTACAGCACTTGTTGAATCTATTAAGACAATTATACACCCTTCTGCATTAAGTCCTACTCCTATTACTTTATGGATTATCGGCATTGCAATTATTATAAAAATTATACTTGGAATTTATACAAAAAAGATGGGGCGTAAGACGGGTTCGGACTCTCTTGTTGCCAGCGGAGTAGAGGGGTTGTTTGATGCTGCAATTGCGGCCGCAACCCTTATATCTGCTTTAATGTCAATGTTTTTAGGGGTCAATATAGACGGATGGATAGGAGCCGTCATAGGTGTTTTCATTATTAAAACCGGCATGAATTTACTTTTAGTTGCAATTGGTCACATACTTGGAAACAGAATAGATCCGGAACTTTCCGCACATGTAAAAAATACGGTCAGACAAGTGCCTGGCGTTCTTGGCGCTCATGATTTAATTTTAAATAATTATGGCCCTAACAAGATGATTGGCTCCGTAAATATTGAGGTCTATGATTACCTTACGGTCAGGGAGTTATATGTTATTACCAAGCAGGTTCAGGCGACAATCAGCAATAAGTTCAATATTTTTCTTGTAGTTGGCGTGTATTCCGCCAATAAAAAAGATGAAAAAGAAACCGCAATGCAAAATTCTGTTACAAAGAGTGTTACGGCTCATAAATATGTCATTGGTATGCATGCATTTTATGTGGATTTTGAGCGCAAAGTCATGAGCTTTGATGCTGTTGTTGACTTTAAAGCCCCTAATGTTCAGGAGCTTAAATCTACAATGATAACAGAGATAGAAAAAGAAAACCCCGGCTATAAGGTAGTTATCCAAATAGACCGGGATTATAGCGACTAATCTGTCGGGAACTACTCGGCAGATTATTTTTGCAAATTAGTTATCGCAGCAGCTTACAAGGTTTCTATCCCCGTAGCCGTCATCTATCTTTGATACGGCCGGCCAGAACTTGTTCTCTTTCACCCACTCAAGCGGATATGCCGCGGTCATGCGTGAATACTTATGAGCCCAATTATCTGAGCAGCACTCCAATGCAGGGTGCGGAGCATTTGCAAGAGGATTATCATGAGCATCATATTCACCGCTCTTAATCTTCTCACACTCTATCTTAATTGTCTTAAGCGCTTCAATAAACCTATCCATCTCCTCCATCGGTTCGCTCTCCGTAGGCTCAATCATAAGAGTCTCATGTACAGGGAATGACAAAGTTGGAGCATGGAAACCAAAGTCCATCAGTCTCTTTGCAATCTCGGTAGAACCAACACCGTATTTCTCTTTAAAATCCCGACAGTCAATCAGACACTCGTGTGCAACTCTTCCTGTTGCGCCTGCGTAAACAACCTCATAATCCGGGTGCAAACGTGCCGCAATGTAATTGGCGTTTAGAATGGCAACTTCTGAAGACTTTTTAAGTCCCTCAGCTCCCAGAAGTTTAATGTATGCATGAGTGATTGGCAGAAGCATTGCATTTCCATAAGCGGCTGCACTTACGGAGTCCATCTCTTTTCCACCAACTGAGGAGTCATAAGGACTTCCCGGAAGGTAAGGAGCCAAAGTGCTTGTGCAGCAGATAGGTCCGACACCGGGACCGCCGCCGCCGTGAGGCATTGCAAATGTCTTATGTAAATTCAAGTGGCAGATATCCGCTCCAATTGTTGCAGGATTTGTAAGACCAACCTGAGCATTCATGTTTGCGCCGTCCATATAAACCATTCCGCCACAACTGTGAATGACATCCATGATTTCTTTGATCTTAACCTCAAATACGCCGTGAGTAGAAGGGTATGTAATCATCAAACCTGCAAGGTTTTCCTTGTTTTCCTCAGCTTTCTCTTTAAGTTCATCAACGTTAATGTTTCCGCGATCGTCACATCCGACAAGAACAATTTCATATCCCGCCATTGCAGCACTTGCCGGATTTGTTCCGTGTGCGGAAGTCGGAATAATCATTATATTTCTGTTGGCCTTCCCGGTTGCCTTAAAATATCTTCTGATAGTTGTAAGACCTGCGTATTCGCCTGCCGCACCGGAATTTGGCTGTAATGAGCAGGAGTGGAATCCCGTTATTGTGCAAAGATCTTTTTCTACCTCTTTGATTAATTGCATATAACCTTCAACCTGATCTTTTGGTGCAAGAGGGTGAACGTTTGTAAGTTCACTCCAGCTAAGCGGCATCATCTCAACGGCAGCATTAAGCTTCATTGTGCAAGAGCCAAGCGGAATCATTGAATGTGCAAGTGAAATATCTTTACGCTCAAGCATTTTGATGAATCTCATCATTGCGGTCTCAGAATGGTAAGAGTTGAAAACGGCCTCCGTAAGTATGGGACTCTCTCTTTGCATGAATAGATTTACATGATGGCAGCATCCCTGTCCCGGTGCAATTCCAAATATCGGAAGAATCTTGTGCGCCTCATCTTTACATGAAAGCTCATCAAAGCTTATGCGGATATAGCCGTCGGGAGTATAATAGAAGTTAAATCCGGCCTCTTCCGCTTTTTTGCGAAGTGCGGCAATATCCAGTTTTCGTCCGTCAACGCCTTGAATCTCAATTGTATCAAAGAAGTTCTCTTCTGCCAGTTTGTAGCCCGACTCTTTAAGGTGGTGCGCTACCCTGTGGGCAAATTTTGCCGCGTTTCCGGCAATGGAGGCGATTCCCTCAGGTCCGTGGTAAACAGCAAACATTCCCGCCATTGTAGCGTTCAATGCAGTTGCCGTACATACGTTGGAGGTAGCTTTCTCTCTCTTAATATGCTGCTCGCGAGTTTGAAGGGCTAACCTAACAGCCTTATTTCCAAGACGGTCAACTGATACTCCAATAATTCTTCCCGGAATAAATCTCTTATATTCATCCTTTGTAGCCATGTATCCTGCAACGGGACCGCCAAAGCCCATTGGAAGTCCAAGTCTTTGTGTGCTTCCTACAGCCACATCTGCGCCCCAGGCTGCAGGTTCTTTTAACAAGGCAAGTGCAAGAATGTCGCAGTATGCAGCTACAAGTGCGTCATTATCATGCATGTTCTTGCAGAACTCAGAATAATCTCTGATTTCTCCGTCGGCTGCAGGGTACTGAATAATGGCACCAAAGCACATAGGGTCTATTTGATATGTTTTGTAATCACCTGTCTGAATGATAAATCCAAGGCCGGCGGCGCGTGTCTTAAGAACGGACATTACCTGAGGGAAAATGTTCCGGTCTACAAAAAGCACATTCTTCCCCGCCTTAACGGCATTGCGGCTGCGGACATTGTACATCATCCTCATAGCCTCTCCGGCGGCCTGTGCGTCATCCAGCATAGAACAGTTTGACAGAGGAAAACCGGTAAGTGAACTAATGACTGTCTGGAAAATCAACAAAGCCTCCAGGCGTCCTTGTGAAATCTCTGCCTGGTAAGGGGTGTAAGAAGTATACCAGCAAGGATTTTCAAAAATGTTTCTTATAATGACTGGCAAAACTCCAGTCCCATAGTATCCCTGACCAATAAGAGAGCGGAAATTCTTGTTCTTCCCCACCATCTCCTTAAGCCTTGCAAGATACTGATTCTCAGTCATTGGAGCATCCATCTCCAAATCCTTCTTTAGCAATATATTTTCAGGAACAGTTTGTTTAACAAGCTCTTCCATGCTATTAACCTTAAGGGCGGAAAGCATCTCTTTAATGTCTTTCTCCCTTGGACCAATGTGTCTTTGTGCAAATGATAATGTCATATATCTATAATTACGTTTATTTCTCTTATAATCCCGACAGTTTCCGGTGCAATTCTTTTGTAGTTTAAATTAAAAACAGCAAAATGTGCAGAAGTCTAAACAGTGACCTGCAAAGATATAATAATCTGTCGGGAGTAAAAAGAGTGTATAAAATAAAAAAGTATTAAATTTGCCTCACTAAAACCTACACATAATATAATATGAGTTTACTAAGCGACAAAATCTCCGACCTGCAGAAGCGTACTGCGCAAGCATTGCTGGGTGGAGGTGAAAAGGCCGTTGCAAAACAAATTGCAATGGGCAAGCTCCCCGCCAGGGAGCGTATCAGGCAGCTATTAGACGAGGGAACATTTTATGAGTACGACCTGTTCATCCAACATGACGCAAAAGAGTTTGGGATGGACAAGAAGATTCTTGCCGGTGACGGAGTGGTTATAGGGACCGGTAAGATTAACGGACAGCCTGTTGCTATTTATGCTCAGGACTTTACCGTTGCCGGCGGTTCTCTTGGTAGTATGCATGCAAGAAAGATTACCAAAATAATGGATTATGCACTTAGGATGAGAATTCCTCTTATTGGAATTAATGACTCCGGCGGTGCGCGTATCCAGGAAGGTGTTAATTCTCTTGCAGGTTATGGTGAAATCTTTTTTAGGAATACGCTTAACAGTGGCGTAATTCCTCAAATATCAGTCATTTTGGGACCTTGCGCAGGCGGCGCAGTTTATTCTCCCGCGTTGACCGATTTTGTTTTTGTAGTAGATAAGATTTCCAAGATGTTTATCACCGGGCCGGAAGTTATAAAATCCGTACTGGGTGAAGAGATTGATATGGAGAGTCTTGGCGGCGCTCGCGTTCACTGTGAGATTACGGGCAATGCTCATTTCTTTGCAGAGAGTGAGGAACAGTGTTTTAAGCAAATAAAGACATTGCTTTCATACCTGCCTGCTAATAACAAAGTTAGCGCTGTAGTTAAAAAATCTGAAGAACCGGACAAGAAATTTAAGATTGAAAAGATTGTTCCTGCAGACGCAACGGCTCCTTATGATGTCCGCAACGTTATCAAGTCTTTGACGGACAGCTCAGATTTCATTGAGGTTCAGGAGCTTTGGGCTAAGAATATTGTAGTTGGCTTTGGAAGAATGCACGGCAAGACCGTTGGCTTTGTTGCCAATCAGCCTCTATATCTTGCAGGTGTTTTGGATTGCGATTCTTCTGATAAGGCGGCTAAGTTTATAAGATTCTGTGATGCCTTTAATATCCCGATAGTTACTTTGGAAGATATGCCGGGCTATCTGCCTGGTGTTGATCAGGAGCATGCGGGTGTCATCAGGCACGGGGCAAAAGTTCTGTATGCTTATTCAGAAGCAACTGTTCCTAAGATAACTGTCATATTAAGAAAGGCTTATGGCGGCGGTTACATTGCAATGAACTCCCGTCACTTAAGGGCGGACTTTGTATTTGCATGGCCAACTGCAGAGATAGCAGTCATGGGACCGGATGGTGCCGCAAATATTATTTTCCGCAAGGAAATTATGGAGGCTCCGGATCCTGAGGCAATGAGAAAGCAGAAAGTTGCGGAGTACAAGGAAAAGTTTGCAAATCCTTATGTGGCAGCATCTAAGGGGTATATAGATTCTGTTATCAATCCCGCGGATACAAGGAAGTTTATTCTTCAATCTTTGGAAATATCAGTTGATAAATATGCCGGCGGTCCAAGCAAGAAGCACGGCCTTCCACCATTTTAACGGTTAGCATTCAGAGTTTTGTTTAACATAAAAAGTGGTGAAATGAAAAAGACTGAAAATAAATCTACAAGTATTAAAAAGACAAGACCGGGTTATAAAGTTTCTTCACTGGCGGCGGCAAAGGAGGAAGATGCAAAAGTTTCTAAGCCAAAGCCGGATGTTAAGGCTGATTCCGAGAAAGCTTTTGACCAGAAAGTGAAGGCGTTGGATAAGGCCGAGAAGCAAGTGCATTCAATAGGTGAGGTTGCTGATGCTGTTATGACACCGGTTGTCGGGCAGTCAAAGTTGCAGCTTCATGAAGGAGGGCGCATTTATAAAACTTTTTTTACCAAGAAATTTATTGAGCGTAAAAAATGGCAGGCTCCGGATTTGACAAAGGTGATTTCTCACATTCCCGGCTCCGTAATTCAAATCTTTGTTAAAGCGGGACAGGAAGTGCATGTCGGAGACAAGCTTATGATATATGAGGCAATGAAAATGAAAAACGTTGTCAATGCCCCGTATGACGGTAAAATTAAGGAGCTTAACGTAACGGTTGGAGAACATCTTCCGAAGGGTGCAGTATTGGTGACGTATGAAAAACCGCATGCAACAAAAGTTGTGGAAAGTTCAAAAGAACATCATCATCATCACGGCAGCCGCAGATAACGTAAGCCGGCGTAAAAAATTGTTCTTGATAATCAAATTCTTGCAGAGTCAAATTTTTGTGGCTCTGCAAGTTATTTTTAGGAAATATGGAGAAAAAAGTGACGGTGGAAAAGGGAAAAGAGGGTGAAGACATTGCTCTCAAATTTCTTTTAGAGAAAGGTTTGAGATTGTTGGAACGCAATTGGAGATTCAGACATCTGGAACTTGATATTATTATGGAGGATGAAAAAATGCTTCATATAGTGGAGGTTAGGAGCAGAGTCTATCCCGTCTTGATAGAACCTGTGGAAACAGTAGATATTGTAAAACAGAAAAAAGTTATAGCAGCGGCAAACGGTTTTGTCAAGAGAAACCGCATAAAAAAAGAGGTTGTTTTTGATATTGTATCTGTGGTTTTTATGCCGCAGGGCCACACTGTCGAATATTTTCCAAACGCATTTGCCCCGTCTTGGTAATACCCTTAAATGCAGCAAGATATGCCTTTATGAGGTTGGGAATTAAAAAATTCTTATCTTAGTAAATTAATTGAAGAGATATAGGTATGGAGAGCAACAATTATTGTATTATTATGGCCGGCGGCGTAGGGAGCCGTTTTTGGCCGGTAAGCAGAAACGCAACGCCCAAACAGTTTTTGGATATTCTTGGTACGGGCCAGTCTTTTTTGCAGGCTACAGTTCATAGATTTGAAAAGATTATTCCTGCAGAAAATATTATCATTGTTTCTGCAATGCAGTATAAAGATTTGATTAAAAAGCAAGTACCGGAATTGCCGGATGAGAATATCTTGCTTGAGACCAGGCGCAGAAATACAGCGCCCTGCATTGCATATGCAACTTACAAGCTGTATAAAAAACATCCTGATGCGTGTGTTGTTGTTACACCTTCTGACCATCTTATTATAAATGAGGAGGCTTTTTTAGATACAATCAGAACCGTTCTTGACTATGCTGCAGGGACAAAAGAACTTTATACGTTAGGAATAAAGCCTACCCGTCCGGAGACGCAATATGGTTATATTCAGACAAATAGGGCTAAGTCAAAACAAATAAACGGACATACTGCGTATCAGGTAAAAACTTTTACGGAGAAGCCAAACGCGGACCTTGCAAAAGTGCTGGTTAAGAGCGGAGAGTTTTTATGGAACTCCGGAATTTTTGTTTGGAATCTGGAGGCTATCAAGAGTGAACTGGAAAAGCATTTGCCGGACGTGGCAGCGCAATTCAAAGAGATTTCAGATATGTACTATACCTCAAAGGAGCAGAGCGCAGCAGATGATGCCTATGAAGCAAGCACAGCAATATCAATAGATTACGGAGTAATGGAGAAAACATCAAAGAGCTGGGTTTTTGAGGCTTCATTTGGGTGGAGTGATTTGGGAACATGGGAGAGCCTGTATGTCCACAATGAGAAAGATTCTGATAATAACATGATTATGGCGGACGCAAAGATGATGATTGACACAAAAGACTCAATCATTGTCTCAAATGAGAAGGGAAAGCTTGTGGTTGTTAAGGGATTACAGAATTATATGGTGATAAGCACAAAAGATGTTCTGCTAGTATGTCCGCGGGACGAGAAGGGATTCAAGGAAATTTTTACAGACCTTGCCGTAAAAGATCTGTCTAAGTATCAATAGAATAACAATCCCAATAGATTATCTGTCGGGATAACAATATTAAACAAAATAATTTATGACACCTGTAAAAGTAAACGTACAAAGCGAGATAGGCCGCTTGAAAGGGGTAATTCTTCACACGCCCGGAGCTGAGGTAGAGAATATGACGCCTTGCACTGCACAGCGCGCTTTATACAGTGACATATTGAATTTGTCAATAGCTCAAAAAGAATACTCTCAGCTTGATGGTGTGCTTAAGAGGTACACTAAAACTTATCAGGTAAATGATTTGCTTAAGACGGTGCTTGATGACCGTCGCCAGAGAGACACTCTGATTAGGAAAATCTGTAACGTTGAGAATGCAAATGATTACTTTGATGCTCTTATGGAGATGAATTCCAAAGAGTTAACAACTCTGATGATTGAAGGATTGCCCGCAAAAATTGATACGCTTACCGCGTATATCAAGGATGAATATTATGCGCTTTGTCCTCTTTATAATTTCTATTTTACAAGAGATGCTTCTGCTTCCATAGGGGAAGATGTTTTGATTTGCAAGATGGCCAATCAGGTAAGAGTGCGTGAATCCATGATTATGGAGGCAATTTTTAAATGTCCGCAATTATTTGAATGTAAGATGATTAATGCTAATGATTATTCTCATGAAAAAGTTGGGGAAGGTGGAATGGCGGGCAGCCAGATTAATGCCGGTCTTACTATAGAAGGCGGAGATGTATTGGTTGTTAATGACCGTATTTTATTGGTTGGCAACGGATTACGTACAAGCACACAAGGTATTGATATGTTGATTTCCCGTTTTTGCAAAGACAAAAAAGGGGGAGAAAAATATATTCTTGTGCAGGAGCTTCCCGGAAATGTTGAGTCATTTATTCATTTGGACATGGTGTTCACAATGCTTGACAGAGACAGCTGTCTGATTTATGAACCGCTTATACTTGGCGATAATGAGTACAGAACGGTGCTAATTACAATGGATAACGGCAGGGTAAAAAGTATAAAAACTGTCGCAAACATAATAAGTGCGTTAAGACGTCTTGGCGTTGATATGAAACCCGTTATTTGCGGAGGAGATGATGAGTGGAATGAGGAGAGAGAACAGTGGCACAGCGGCGCAAATAGTTTTGCGCTGGAACCGGGAAAAATATTTTCATACGCCCGTAATGTTCACACCATTGAAGCAATGAATAATAGTGGCTATGAGATTATTACGGCAAGAGATGTTATTGCGGGAAAGAAAGATTTGAATGAATATAAGCGTTGCGTAATAACAATAGAGGGAAGTGAGCTTCCGCGCGGTGGCGGTGGCGCAAGGTGTATGACCATGCCTGTGGTAAGGGAGAAAATTTAACATCATTAATTTAGTATATTTGCAGTCGTAAAATTTTAAGAGATGACAAAAGAGGAAATTGAGCAGCTCCTGCAAAAGATTGAAGATCTTAAAGTTCAGAAACTGCAAGATGTTGAAGACATCAGAGTAAAGCTTCTTGGAAAGAAGGGAGAGATTACAAAAATGTTTGAGGAGTTCCGCAGCGTGCTGCCGGAGCAAAAAAAGGAGTTTGGACAAAAACTGAATTTGCTAAAGACCAAGGCGGCGGAAAAAATTGAAGCGCTGAGGGAAAATTTTGAAAACGGGCAGATTGCAGGATGCAGTAAGTTTGACTTTACAAAGCCGGGGGACAAGTTTGAACTTGGAACCAGGCACCCAATTTCTCTTGCCCGTGAGGAGATTCTTAATATTTTTGGAAAATTTGGCTACGCAGTTGCGGAAGGCCCTGAGATAGAGGATGACTGGCATGTGTTTACGGCTCTTAATTTTCCTCCGGACCACCCCGCTCGCGATATGCAGGATACATTTTTTATTAATCCCGATAGTAATGATCCAATTTTGCTGAGGACCCATACAAGTTCCGTACAGGTCCGCACAATGGAGCGTATGCCGCTACCTATCAGGGTTGTATGTCCGGGCCGAGTATTTAGAAATGAGGCAATTTCCGCCCGCGCGCACTGCATTTTCCACCAGGTAGAAGGATTGTACATAGATAAGCATGTCTCATTTGCAGATTTAAAGCAGGCTATCTTATTGTTTGTGCGTGAGATGTTTGGACCGGATACGCAAATCAGAATGAGACCGTCATACTTTCCTTTTACGGAGCCAAGCACAGAGGTTGATATCAGCTGCAATATTTGCGGCGGAAAGGGTTGCAATATTTGCAAAGGTACCGGGTGGCTGGAGATTATGGGAGCCGGAATGGTTGATCCTAATGTGTTGGAAGCAAGCCATATAGATAGTACAAAATATACGGGTTTTGCATTTGGAATGGGCATAGAGAGAATTGCAATGCTTAAGTGGCAGGTTAATGACCTTCGTCATTACTTTGAGAATGACGTCCGTTTCCTGCGTGAATTCCAGAGCGTAATCTAATTTTGCAGTTTAGGGATAACTTTTTATATTTGCAGTCCCAAAACGCGGAAATAGCTCAGTTGGTAGAGCGCAACCTTGCCAAGGTTGAGGTCGCGGGTCCGAGTCCCGTTTTCCGCTCGAGCGGTCGGCAATTGCCGACCGCTTTTTTATTTGGACAGATATAATTTTTTTTGCAATTCATCATTTTTAAAAAAAAGTAGAACAGTGATAGACAAATAAATAGTATCTTGTGGAAAGAATCGCAGTCCCTGGTTTTCAATCTTTTAAAATATTTAAACTATGAAAACATTAAGACAATGCGCCATTGGAGGTATCTCTCCTTTTTTTTCTCTGTTATTTTTTTTCGTTTTATTTTTTAATCATGCAAATGCACAACTTGCATTGATAAACGAGTTTACACCGCCATCGGCCCAGGCCTCACAGTTTACCAAATATGGGAAGTATAACCCACAGTTGTACATTGGCACTTTATCATTGAGTATCCCTATATACACATGTAAGGATAAAGATTTTGAAATACCTATTAGTCTGGATTACAGTTACAATGGACTGATAGCAAATAAACAGGCCTCTGAGGTTGGATTGGGTTGGTCTCTTGGTTGCGGAGGTTATATAACAAGAGAGGTAAGAGGTATTCCGGATGAAGAAATGGGGACCATTATTACAGAAGCGCCCAATCTTATGTGGGGAACGGATGGAAAGAAATTCTATATAGAAGGAGAAGGGTGGCATTGGTTTTTTGGAGAAATAGACCACTACAACGATGAACTGATATCCTGGTATATAGCAAAGAGAGGGACACGATTCGAAGCATTGGAACCTATAAGGATGGCAGTAAGGGAACGTTTCGGGAATATAGGCTAAAAGGATGTCTCTCAGACTAAGAAGTGACCATGGAACACAATATGACTCAAGGGATTTTATGAAAGAAATGGAATATTTGGGCTTGAAGATGTCAAAGTCTTTTGTGCGTTCACCTGAATGCAATGGTTGTATAGAAAGATTCAATCGAACAATTGAAGAGGAAGTATTCAGCATAGAGAACTTTTATTCCATAGAAGAAGCTCATGTTGTAATAAAGAGGTTTATTGATAATTATAATAAGGATTGGATAATCCACAGACTCGGGTGCATGTCTCCAATCGAATACTGGAGAATCTTTGAGAAGAAGGCAAAGGCCGCTTAAAGGTTATTAAAATTAAAACTAAAAAATACTCGGTTTTACCGGCTAGAATAATTAAATTAAATTAATTTATTAACTCGTTTTTTTAAATATTTAGCATTATGAAAAACTTTAAATTGTTAATAAATTTTATGTTATTGTGCTTTTGTGTTTTTGGGTGCAGTAAAAAAGAAAATCCACCCAAAACAACAGATTATCACGAGGTATATCAAATGTATTATATGGATTTTCAAGATATACTTAAAGATGCCAATGATAAGTATGCTCAACTCTCGGAACGATACAGTATGACAAAAAGTAATAACGGCTTTGATGGTTACATCGATAGTTTGGGCTTAAATGTTATCTATCCAATAGATATGGAAAAGTTAAACACAAAAATTGACTCAGTATTTTCACCTACTTGTAGATATTATATACACGCTATATTTGATAATAACCAGCAAAAAGCTATTTCAATCGAAACAATAGGAAATGACGCTCGTCTACTTCCACAAGAAAAAAATGTGTTACTTTTTGTGCTGGCAAGTAATGATGTTATTTCTAATCTTTTATTATCGAATAACGAAATATTGACTAAAGCATACAATAAACAGCGTCTAGAAAAAGCCATTAATCGCTGCGAAGAACAATATAGGTCAGATCTTCAGGAAGTAGTGGCTGAAGCTGCTATTGCGGGGTTTACGGGTTGTGCCGGTACGCCAGTAGTTGGAATCACAGCATGGGCATCCGTTGGTGCTACTGGTTATTTATTTGCGCGAAGGGATTATAATAGGTGCGTAAGATATGCAAATGAAGACTATGGAAAATAGTATTCATATATTGTTTAACTCTAAAAATAAAACAATAAACCATGTGGTTATTAACAAAAAAACAGACTAAAAGATTCTGGATTGTATTATCTATTTTAATTATTGCCGTAATTATTTTTGGGATAATTAGATTTAATATTCCTAATACATGGAGGAGTGTTTATGTGCTTACTATAAGCATATTAGCGTTACTTGGTGTATTATGGGTTTGGAAGGAAAAAGAAAAAAATAAGGTTATGTGGATAATCGTAATATCTGTGTGGCTGCTTGGCACAGTATTATTGGGACTTGAGATTTTCAAAGTGTTATAGCACCCTGTGTATTCTTCTCATTGTGTACTGTTTTAGCCGGTAAAAACCGAGTATTTTTTAGTTTTAATTTTCATTAGTGTCCACTAAAAATCATAAAAGTTCTTTGGAAATATTGAAAGTTAGGTGGTTGTAAGGATGTCCAGAGTCAACGGACTTGAATTCATAACTTTGTCAATCATACGATTGGTATATCGTATAATGCAAAATACGTGTTTTCGCAACTGGCATCGTTTCTGAACAGGAATCATTTCAATTTTCTTGTTCGCAAGTACAGTGGTGACAGTTATGTTAAATCCTTCACATGCTGGAATCAACTTCTGCATAATCCGGAGGAAGGTCGGCCAATAAATTCAGGACAAAAAGAGTAAAAGAGATACTTGCTCACCTTTATAAAAAGGAGGTGAAATGAATACAACAACAATAGGCCGCATGAGGCACTGGGAGACATGTCACCAATAGAATATAAATAGGAGCAGATGGAATTATTAGAAAAAATATTGATCCCAGCCCAATAAATAGTACCATTCATAAGTAGAGGAATCGGCAAGAAATAATAACTTTAGAAATTATTAAAGACCGATGAAAAAGAGCAAATTTACAGAGAGCCAGATTGCATTTACAGTGTTCTTAAAATTGAAAGGTCAATGTATTAATACAAACATAGAGGGGCGGACAATAGAGCTTTGATAATGCGAATGCGCGATATAGCAATGAGTCGTATAAGATATGGATGTTGGCGAATATACATATTATTGAGAAGAGAGGGATGGGAGGTAAATCACAAAAAAGTACATAGATTATTATTGTCAGGAAGGTTTGAATTTAAGGGCGAAAAAGCATAAGAAGAGTCGTTCAGTAGTACAACGGTTGGAGCGCACGGAAATAAAGGGTATTAATCAATATTGGAGTAAGGATTTTGTTTGCGATCAATTATATAACGGAAAAAGATTCAGGGCGTTGACCATAGTGGATAATTATAGTCGGAAGTGCATTGCGATCAAGATAGGTCAATCTTTAAAAGGCATGGATGTGGTTAATACGCTTGAGGACATTCATTTAAACAGAGGTATCCTACCCGGACGTATTCAGATTGACAACGGACCGAAATTTATTTCTAAAGAGTTGGATCATTGGGCTTGGGAGAACAAGGTAACGCTGGATTTTCCCGTCCCGGGAAACCGACAGACAATCCGTTTATAGAATCGTTCAATGGAAGTTTCAGGGACGAGTGCTTAAGTACGAATTGGTTCTTATCTTTGCAGGAGGCGGAAGGTAAAATAGAGTCATATATTAGAGAATATAACGAGTTCCGACCGCACAGTTCTTTGCAGGGGAGAACCCCACAGAAAGTGGAAAATTAATATATATTAGAAACAAAAAAGGCCGATTTTTCTAATAATGCGTGGTCCCAAAAATGGGATGAGCTCACTGTCGGGAATTAAAATATGACCAATTCAACCAAAAGATTAATAAAGCAGATAATTATGGGTTGGGGTCACCTGTTTTTCTATTCCTGTTTTTTGTAGGTGATGGCGGCAAGCAAATCCAGGAGAAGGGCAAGGCCGGCAAGGGAAATATAATCAACCCAAAGTTCAGAGAGCAGTGTGCCTTTTAGGTAGACGGAGCGCATGATGTCTACAAAATATCTTGGAGGGAAGGCGTATGTAAGTGTTTGAGCCCAGGAAGGCATAGATTCTATCGGGGTTATAAGCCCGCTCATCAAGACAAATATCATTACAAAGAAGAACATGACAAACATAGCCTGCTGTACTGTGTTTGAATTATTTGCAACAATAACTCCAAGACCGGACATTGAAAGTGCGGCAAGCGCAGCGCCTAAAAATATTGCGCCAATGCTCCCTGCAGGTATAAGACCATAAACAAGCCATGCAATAATCATTGCGACGGCAAGAACAAAAAATCCCATTATCCAGTAGGGAACCAGCTTTGCCAAGGTAAATGTGAACTTGTTCACCGGCGTTACGTTAATTTGTTCTATGGTTCCTATCTCCTTCTCGCTCACTATGTTAAGGGCCGGAAGGAATCCGCATATCATAATAATCAGCATAATCATTAATGCGGGAATCATAAAATACCTGTAAGTTAAAGTCGGATTGTAGCGGTATTGCACTGAGACTCGGGCAGATGAAAAAGATACTCCCTTTTCTTTATACAACTCGGCGATAGATTGAGTTGCGGTTTGACTCATATATTGAGAACCAAGTGAACCTTTTATCGCATTTACTGTGTTAGCAAAAATGCTAACTTTCTCAGGCTTTCCATTTTCAAGATCTTTCTCAAAATCTTTGGGGATTTCTACTATGACATCTACCTTTCCCTTTTCCAAATTTTCCAGCGCCATGGAGTATGTTTCCGCATTATTGCTTAGAGTAAAATAATCTGAAGCCCTTACTTTATTTATCAATCTTTCAGAGGCTTGTGAATGATCATTATCTACAATTGAGATATTAACATGATGCACGTCCATTGTTGTAGTCCAAGGGAAAATCAGCATCACGGCCAACGGAAACATGAGTACCATTTTTGGCAGGAAGGCGTTGCGGAAAAACTGCCTGAATTCTTTATCAAGTAAAACAAGAAGTGTACGCATATCCTATTCCATTTTATCTTTAAAATTCTTCAGGGCCAATGCTACCAAAAACAGTGTCATGGTCAGTAGAACGGAAAACTCTTTAAGCACATATTTAAACGGCAGTCCTTCTATCATAAGTTTTCTTATGGCGGAAATATACCACCGCGCAGGAACGATGTATGTCAGGGGTTTAAGGGCAGCCGGCATATTTTCTATGGGGAACACCATTCCTGAAAGCATGATAATCGGCAGCAATAAAAGCATTCCGGAAATAATGAGCGCCGTTATCTGTTTTGACGTCACGGTTGAGATTAAAAGTCCCAGAGCCAGCGCAAGGGAAAGATAAAGAAGCGATATTCCAATTACACCGCCAAGATTTCCGGACATTGGAACTTTTAAAACATAACGTGCCAGAAACAGTATGCAGGCCAGGTTAATACAAGAAAGCGTAAAGTAAGGAACCATCTTGGCAAAAATTATTCTTATCGGTTTTACAGGGGACACAAGGAGTACATCCATTGTTCCGGTTTCCTTTTCACGCACTATGGAAACGGATGTCATCATTGCACATATCAAGATGAAAATCAGACCCATAATACCGGGAACAAAATTGTATGCGCTGTTCATTTGCGGGTTGTACAACATATGCGTCTCAGGTATTATGGAAGATAAATTTGAAGTTGTTTCTGATGCATTTGAGTTCCCGCTCATCAATATACTTTGTAAATATCCTGCTCCTTCCATTGCCTTGTTTGGATTGGATGCGTCCAGTGCGATCAGAACAGAATTATCTTTTGAGAACTCAACAACAGCATCGCTCTTGCCGGAACGCAGCTCTTTATCTACCTCATTTCCAGAAATATACCCTCTAAAAGTAAAATACGGGTTAGAAGAGATTTGTTCAACTTGTTTTCTTATAGCCTCTGTCCTGTGTGGTACGGAGACGGCAAAATTGATATTTTTAATCTCGATGGATATTGCAAAACCAAACAGCAGCAACTCGACAATCGGGAATATTAAAATTATCAGCAGTGTCCATTTATCGCGCAAAATATGCAGTGACTCTTTTTTCACAAATGATGCAAAACCTGTCATATCACTCCCCCCTTTTTGCACCCCTTGCAAGAGAACGAAAAACCTCGTCTATTGCTGAGGCGTTAAATTGTTTCTTTAATTCTGCCGGAGAATCAAGTGCTTTAATTTGTCCGTCAACCATTATTGAAACTCTGTTGCAGTATTCCGCTTCATCCATATAATGCGTTGTTACAAAGATTGTTGTGCCTTCAGAAGAGGCTTTGTAAATCATTTCCCAGAATTGACGGCGAGTAACCGGATCTACACCACCAGTAGGTTCGTCCAGAAATACTATTTCCGGCCTGTGAAGGGACGCAACACAAAAAGCAAGTTTTTGTTTCCATCCCAGAGGAAGTGAGCCGACTAATGTGTTAATTTCAGATTTAAACTGCAGTTGATTCAAGATTTCTACGCTTCTGCGTTCAACTTGCATTTTTGACAGTCCGTAAATACCCCCAAATAATTTCATGTTCTCATATACGGTCAAGTCATCATACAGAGAAAAACGCTGACTCATATAGCCAATGTGGTGTTTGATTTTCTCTCCATTCCTCATCACATCAAAACCTGCAACCGTGCCTGAACCGGAAGTGGGGTAGCTTAGACCGCATAACATCCTTATAGCCGTTGTCTTACCGGCTCCGTTGGCTCCAAGAAATCCAAAAATTTCTCCGCGCTTTACGTCAAAAGTAATGCGGTCAACAGCCTTGAATTTTCCAAAGTTTTTACACAATTCCTTTATCGATATGATGTTTTCTTTCATTTTTTTGCATCAGGTTTTTGCACATTTATATGCTCGCCAAATTATTGCGTGTGCATCAGTTTAATAAAAACATCTTCTATTCCCGCTTTGGTTTTATTAAGTTCTATGTTTTTGAATCCGCGTTCTTCTAATGTTTGTTTTAAAAATTCCGGATTGAAATTTTCAGAGGCTACTATGTGATGTGCGGTCCCAAACGGGTAACAATCAACAACTTCCTTCTCCTGTCTTGTCGCCGTCAGTATTCCGTACATATTTGTTCCGGAGACGGCATACAACGGTTCTTTAAAATTATTTACTATGCCGTCGGGAGT
>Ga0172378_10001695_pt1 | contig 20452 bp, 16 predicted proteins | sample GrowelOW332metaG_FD_119755 | JGI IMG/M metagenome (GOLD analysis project Ga0172378, IMG submission 119755) | Groundwater microbial communities from an aquifer near a municipal landfill in Southern Ontario, Canada - Pumphouse #3_1 metaG | ecosystem: Environmental > Aquatic > Deep subsurface >... | reverse complement strand
TTTCCTGTCTTTTCTGTCAGCCATATACATACAAAAAACCGCTCAAATCTCTCAATTTGAACGGTTTGTCTATGTTTTGTCGCTTTATGTCTTATGCGACCAGTGGAGCTGGAGGGATTCGAACCCTCGTCCAAACGAGGAAGCAATCTGCTTTCTACATGCTTAGCTTCATTTTAATTGTCGGGAAAGAGCGCGATTGAAGCCACCAAACTCAATCCTTATCTTCTTAATTTCGGTGAGGAGCCGAAGCCTCTCCTAACCTATCTCCGATTTACCTGCACCACCGTATCGGATCGCTTCGAAGCCACAGCATCCGGGTGATGTCTTGTTCCGCCACCTGGTGGCAGAATTAAGCGTTAACCTACTGTACTTCGGTTACGCAGCAAGAGCGTAATTATTATTGCCAGTTAAAGCTTTGCCGTTTGAGATTAAAGTGCAAACCGACAACGCACTGCATGCTTACAAACCTCTTCTACTCGCTGTCAAAACCGGTCAACCCCATTAATATAAAGAACTCTTCTTTATCTTCGTATGACACAAAATTAAACAATTGGTTTAATTTTTCCAAATCTATACTAAGTTCTCTCTATAAATTGGATAAATCTGTTCTTTTCTTCTTCAAATGAAAGCTTAAAAGTATGTTCAACTTCAAGGCTCTTTTTGAGAATATTACCCAGTTCGTTTTTATCATTATAAAACAGTGCCGGATAATCAAAGCCCTCTATTCCTCGGAAAATTTCATGACACAATAGAGAGACATTGTAGGTTAATGATAGTGGGAACATTCCTGATATTTTATTTTTCGTGTAACTGTCAGCTCCTTCTGTTTCAGGATGTATTAAGGGAAGCAGACAATCAGCTTTTCTTAAATAGCTATGAAAAATACTGTTGGGAATGAACTTATCAAAATATGTGAAGTTGCGTTCTAACTTATACTTCTTTATTTTATTTATGATATCGGGACCTTCATTTTTACTGCTATTTCCAAGCAGGATGAAGTTCAGTTTATCATCATTATACTCCTTTAGAAAATCAAAGAGAAAATTGTAATCTCTTCTTTTATATTCCAGAGCTCCGGGAATTGCAACCCATAACTTATCGTCCTTTAATTCAGTCAGGTTATCTAAATTATAATCCGAAAAGAATGATGGATTGAAATAGCTAAAAGAATATTTGTATCTGCCTAATGTATGCAGATACTGATATCTTGATAGTACAAAATATGATCTTATTTTACGGGATATAAGCTTCTGTCCAAAACTTGATTCCAGTTTACCCGTGTTGTGAATTACCCCAAAGAAACGGATCTTTCGGGGGAATGGCAGCATCATGAACTTGAGAGGGATATTACCCTGAGCTGTATTGAGAACTGCCCTATCGATCTTTTGCCTGATTAATAAAGACCTTGCTCGAATTAATGATGAGAACTTACTAAAATCAAAATAGTGAGTGTCTGTATTCAGATTGAAGTCGGAGATTATATCCCTGACTCTATTATTACAAATTAGTGTAACTTGATAACCTGCTTCCTGTAGAAATAATATTTGTGAATAGAGACATTCTGTGTGAAACGTATTAAACTCGATAAGTGCGATTTTTTTCATATCATCCTGTGCGTAATACTAGATAACTCTTTAACTTAAAGAGTGATGTCTGCTCTTCGTAATAGCCTATATGTGTCTGATTATCGGGTTCGAACATTTTCATTGCCTTTGATTGTTTAATCTTTGTTCCAGGTAGATGAAAACGTTTTTCTTCATAACGGATATAATGTATCTTCTGACGAGGCACCTTTATGAAGTCCTTAACTGTTTCAGGTTCATTCGCCGCATAAACATACTTCTCATAATCAAGCGCGTTCTTTTGTACATGCACATTTTCCGGTTTGAACCAATTTATTATCCTGTTTATCACACTTGAGTAGGTGCGCTGATAATATAATTTCCCATTCAGCTCCTTGTAGAATAATGGTTTATGACGAGCATTTAAAGCATCTATTATATTTTTGTGCAGATGACGTGTCTGAACTCTTTTAGAATTTGATCTTACACGATAGTAAAGGCCTACTATAGGGAGTCTTACAAATTCTCCCCCTGTTTCGAAAAGTGATAGCCAGAAATCCCAGTCCTCACGACCCAAAATTTCGTTACAGTAGCCACCAACCTTCTCCCAGTCGATCTTTCTATACATAGCGCAGTTATCAATTAGATTTCTCCTGCATAGTTTATTAATACTGAAAGGTTTAAATTCCCATTTTCCGCTTTTTTCTCCTATAAACCTGGCTTCACAGCTTACAAGTTTAACATTATGGTTATTATCTAAAACTTTAACTGCTTCACCTACATAGTCGGGAGAAATACAGTTATCTGAGTCCAAAGGCAATATGTACTCACCTTTTGCTTTACTTATAGCGTGATTTCTAGCTGCTGAAGCACCTGCATTTTTTTGATAATAGCTTCTGATTACAGAATTCTCAGATACCATTTTGTTGATGATTGACTGAGTGTTGTCAGTTGAACCATCATTTACAATTACAATTTCAAAATTTGAATATTTGGTAGATAAAGCTGATTTTATCGATTCTTCGATATATTTTTCAGAATTATAAGCAGGTATAATTATGCTTACTAATTTTTGATTCATACTAATATTATATTTTATCCAAACCTTTAAATAGCTTCCTGAAATAGTAGAGAAACGGGTTTCTGTATTTAAGCTTCTTCCAGGGCCTGCTTGAGTGCGGTTGGTGAATAACCCTGCAGGTTGTGTCCAAATAGTTGAAGAATCCCAACTCTATGGCTTTATGGCTTATAAAAACATCATACCACGATTTCTCAGGATTTAGTTTATTAAAATCATAAGAACTCAGAAAAGCGTTTGATAAAAGAGTGCAGCAAAAGCTCAAATGTTTTTTTACAGATGTGACACCTAAATTTAAATCAGCTGCAAACAGATATGGATAGTTTATTATATCCTTCTCATCAGTAGTTACAGCCGCAATTAATCCTGGATTATCAAGATTATTTACACTATTATAAAGTTTGCTTATCGTATCTTCATTTACAGTAACATCCGACTCAACTATTACAATATGTGCTCCACTGCTAACTGCCTTTGTTTGTGCCATCTGCAGAACAAGACGGTAGTTAGGCGACGGGTTGGCAGTTACTTCCGATAAATGGACAACTTTGAAGTTATACTTCGAAGCCAGTTTATCAAGCATATCTGCCGTTTCTTTTTCACTAAAATCATCATAAACCGTTAGTTCAAAGTCTATTTCAGATTTTGAATTTATAACAGCTTCTATAGTCAGGCTTGTCGATTCCGGAGAGTTTTTCACCGGAATAACAATGTGTAAAGGTGTGGTCCTCACAATTAATACTATTAAACAACTCGCAAAGGTACATATTTTTTTAATGTGACGAAATGGAGGTAATAATTTGTATATTTTTGATTACTTTTGTATGTTAAATAAAAATCAATGGAAGAGAATAAAAATCATCTTTTTAATTACGCTACAAATGCTGCTTTCACCCTTGGATTATTTTGGGTATTAAAATATCTGCTGGTTATTTTAGGTAGGGATATGGTTATATTAAGCTATCTGAATAACCTGCTAAGTATAGGAACACCAATAATTTTATTTTATTTTCTTGTTAGATATAATTCAGGGTTAGTAGAAAATAAAATGTCTTTCTGGCATGGTATACAATTTTCGATTATACTTTTCTTTTTTGCATCTATTTTTGAGGCAGTGATCGTATTTATACATGTAAAATGGCTGGATCCTGCTTTTATTTCAAATTTATACAGCAACCTGATTGAAATTGCACAATCATTGAAACTGAGCCAGGCATTGACTGCTCAGATGATGAAGCAACCACTGCCAAGCACATTCTCATACGTATTTAATAACGTTATAATGGCTGATGTTTTTATAGGTTTATTACTTTCGCTTGTTTTAGTGCCAATTGCAAGAAAATATAAGCCTAAACAAGAATTATAGTTTATTTATAGAGATAGAAATGGATATATCAGTTGTAATACCATTGTATAATGAGGAAGAGTCGCTATCCGAACTGCACAACCGGATTAAACAGGTTATGGAGGACAACGGTTTTTCATACGAAATAATATTTGTTGATGACGGAAGCACCGATGGTTCGTGGGATATTATCAAAAGTCTGAAGAGCTCTTCTGAACATGTTAAGGCAATAAAATTCAGACGTAATTATGGTAAATCTCCTGCTTTGCATTGTGCTTTTCAGAAGGCACAGGGCGACGTTCTGATAACAATGGATGCTGACCTCCAGGATAGTCCCGAAGAGATCCCAGAGCTTTACAGAATGATTAAGGAGGAGAAATATGACCTGGTTTCCGGCTGGAAGCGAAAAAGGTATGATAATAAGCTGACAAAGAATTTACCTTCCAAACTTTTTAATGCAACTGCCCGAAAGGTATCGGGGATTAAGCTGCACGACTTCAATTGTGGATTGAAGGCTTACCGTAAATCTCTGGCTAAGAGTATTGAGATCTATAACGATATGCATCGATATATTCCTGTATTGGCAAAATATGCAGGATATACAAAAATTGGAGAAAAAGAAGTGGTACACAGTCCACGCAAATATGGTAAAAGCAAATTTGGATCACGCAGATTCTTAAATGGTTATCTCGATCTTATAACGCTCTGGTTTTTAAATAAGTTTGGTAAAAAACCGATGCACTTTTTTGGCCTTTGGGGCACTGTTATGTTCATTATTGGATTTATTGCAACTATTGCTGTTGGCGTAATCAAGATTTATGATATGAATCATGGCAACCCCTATCGCCTGGTTACTGAGTCGCCATACTTTTATATATCTCTCACAATGATGATTCTTGGTACACTGCTCTTCCTTGCAGGTTTCCTCGGGGAACTTATCTCGAGAAATTCTCCTGAAAGAAATCATTACAGGATTGAAGAGAATATTGATTAGCTAAGGAAGTATCTGCTGTAAACATATTAAGAAAACTTGTAACACTAAAAACATGACTTCAAAATACTCAAACAAGAGTCTCCAAATATTACTGTCTCTTTTTTTAATTTCTGCTTTTACTGCCTGTAATTCAGACAGTAAGAAAAATGAAAACCTACAGTATTTTCAGGAGCATGGTGAGATATTTACTACCGGATATAGTATAAAATATGAGTATTCCAGGTCGCTGAGTGAAGAAATTAAATCAGAACTCGACAGATTTGATCTCTCGTTAAATCCTTTTAAAGATAACTCAATAATAACGAAGGTAAACAACAATGAAGAGGTTGAGCTCGACTCCTTTTTTATAAAGGTTTTCTATAAATCGATGGAGATTTCGCAAAACACTAACGGGTATTTCGATATTACTGTTTCTCCTCTAATAAATGCATGGGGGTTTGGTTTCCAGAATATGGATAATGTTACTCCTGAAATAATTGACAGTCTGGAGGAGTTTGTCGGTTATGAGAAGATAAAAATTGAAAATGGGAAGGTGGTGAAAGCTGATCCTCGTGTGGAGTTAAATACATCGGCAATTGCCAAAGGTTACTCATGCGATGTGGTTGCAGACCTACTTGAGAGTTTTGGAATTGAGAACTACATGGTAGAAATTGGTGGTGAGATAAGTGCCAAAGGGGTTAATGAAAAGAACAATTGCTGGAGAATAGGTGTGGATAAACCTAATGATTTTATTTTAGTTCAGCATGAGCTTCAGACTGTCTTATCGCTTTGTGATAAATCACTTGCTACTTCTGGTAACTATAGGAATTTTTATGTAAAGGATGGTAAAAAATATACTCATACAATTGATCCGCATACAGGATATCCCTCCGAAACTGATATATTGAGTGCAACTGTTATTGCTGATGACTGTATGACTGCTGATGCATATGCAACTGCTTTTATGGCAATGGGTATTGATAAATCAATTGAAGTGGCTAAAACAGTTCCGGGTCTGCATTACTATTTTATTTATGATAATGAGACTGACGGATCGTTTGCGGTTAAACATTCAGAGGGTTTTGAGCAGTTTTTTGCAAATAACAGATAAACAGGGCCTAAATTACTAACTAAAATAGTATCAGGATTATGAGCAATCAAGAAAGACAAAGCAGATACAAAATAATTCCAATAACGGTTGATGATGAGAAGAATCTGACAATTAGATATGATTCTTTTGACTCAATCTACGGGCATATTTTTGTTGCTGCAACTGATAAAGGTATATGCTACTTGGGCATAGGAGATGAGCCTGAGATGCTTGAAGAGCTGAAAAAGAGATTTCTGAATGCTGTTTTAGTTAAGCAGAAAAATCAGATGATCAAAGATGCAGTTACACAGGTTTCAAATCCAAATGCAACTACTGAAATTACTTTCCATCTGAAGGGAACTGAATTTCAACTGAATGTGTGGGATGAGCTGTTGAATACTAAAGTTGGTGAAACCTGCAGTTATATGCATATAGCAGAAAAAATAGGCAGACCAAAAGCTGTACGTGCTGTTGCATCAGCTATTGGACAAAACCCTGTTACTTTTTTAATTCCTTGTCACAGGATTATTCGCTCTGATGGCACTCTTGGTGGATATTACTGGGGATTGGATATTAAAAAGAAAATACTTAAGCATGAATCAACTATATAATTATGACAGAAGTTATCTGAAATATTTTCAAATAAATAAATATATGAGAACAAACTTACTACTATTGATTTTTGGGTTTTTAATTACTACTACGATGATCGCACAAAACACGGTCACCTACCCTAGTTTTAAGATAGATGGAACATTAAAAAACAAATATGAATATGCTCCTGAAAGTAATATGTCTCGTTTTTCTATACGAAATACTCGTTTAGGAGTAAAGGGAGATATAAATTCTTTTTCATCATACAGAGCACAGGTGGAGCTTAGTGATGAAGGTAAATTTAAGGTACTTGACCTTAGTGGAACAATTACTCCTGTTAAAGGACTCTCTTTTACTATGGGACAGACAAGTATACCATTATATAACTCTTATGTTGTGAGTCCTTCCGATATGATGTTTGCTAACCGTGCTTTTCTTGGAAAATATTTTATCAGTACACGTGATTTAGGAATTCTGGCTAAGTATAAATTTAACGTGGGAGTTGTTCCTGCGGGACTGGAATTTGGTGTATATAACGGTAATGCAATTAATGATCCTGTATGGAAACAGAATTTGTCTACTGGTGGTCGTATCGAGTTAGGTAGCATGAAGGGTTTAAGGTTTACTGCCAAGGCTTATGATTATCAGAACAATGACTCAACACACGTCCTGTTTTATGGTGCCGATCTCAGATATGAGATTAATAACTTTAAAGTGGAAACTGAAATAATGAAGAAAGACAGCAAAACTGATCTTTATAGCGATATGCTTTCTTATTATGTGCAGAGTGCCTACCGTTTCCCAATCAAAAGCAAATTCTTCGACTATGTACTTCCTGCAGTAAGATGGGATGCTATAGATGAGCAGCTTGATGAGAAAGGTTTTGATACTAACAGATTGACAGCAGGAATCGGCTTTGGCTTCAAGGAAGAAAGGTTTTCATCAATAATCAGACTGGATTATGAGTGGTACTTTATAAATAATAGCATGTCGATCTTTAGTAAAAATCCTCAGATGGATGCAGATAAGCTTACTGTGGAATTATTATTTACATTCTAATATCATACTCTGTAAGAATGTCCTTTAATTTTAAATTTATAAATATGAATAAGGTAGTATTATTTCTAAGCATTCTTTTAATGGGAATTTACTCCTGTACCGGAGACAATTCACCTAAATCACTGTTTAACGGTGAGAATACAGATCAGTGGGAAACACAAGGCAATGTGGCAGTAGAAAATGGCATCATTACAGTTAATAATGGCGCTGCTTTAGTATTGAAAAAAGGTAATTACAGTGACTTTATCCTAAAGGTAAAAGCACGTACTGTAGGTAATGGAAAAGGATTTATTGCTTTTCATACAGATAATGCAGCAGATGGATACAGAGTTGCATTAAACAACGATCTTGAAAGTGCTGAATGGTGGACAAAAACAGGCAGCTTGCTTTCTGTAAGAAACTTAGCTAAATCAACAGTAAAAACAGATGAGTGGTTTGATATGGATATTCAAGTTGAAGGCAAAGCAATTACTATATCGGTTAATGGAAATCCGGTTGTTGAGTATATCGAACCAACTGCTCCTTATCGTACAGCTGAACATTCATCTAAACTGCTATCAAGCGGTAAATTTGCTATTCAAAGCAGTGAAGGTACAATAGAGATTGAGTCGATTGAGGTGACTCCTTTAAAAACTAATCCGGACATTGCTCAGCAGCAGCTGCTTGCTATCGATGAAACAACTGATCATATCATTAAACTTCATCAGGATAATTTCCCAGTGCTTGACTACCATGTTCATCTTAAAGGAATTACTGCAGACGAAGCAGCTAAACAGTCTCGTAAATATGGTATTAACTACGCATTAGCACCTAATTGCGGAATAGGTTTCCCAATTACTAATGATGAGGAGGTTATTGAATATATTAAAGAGATGGAGGGACAACCATTCATTCAGGCAATGCAGGGTGAAGGTCGTGAATGGCCACAAACATTTTCTGCTGAAGTAAGAGAAAAATTTGATTATGTTTTTACTGATGCTTTAACATTTACTGATACAAAAGGAAGACGTACTCGTCTATGGATTCCTGAAGAGGTTTATATTGAAAACGAACAGGAATATATGGATCTGATTGTACAGAAGATTGTAGATGTAATGCAGGAACCAATGGATGTGTATGTCAATCCAAATTTTCTTCCTGATGTAATGAATGACAGATATGATGAATTCTGGACAGAAGAAAGAATGGATAAGGTAATTAAAGCTTTGGTGGAAACAGACAAAGTTCTTGAAATAAATAACAGGTATGAAATACCTAATAAGGCATTTATACTTAAGGCAAAGGAAGCGGGACTGAAATTTACTTTCGGTACCAACAACGGTGATGGTGATTTTGGGAAGCTTGAATACTGTATTCGCATGAAAGAAGAGTGCGGTATTACTGCTGAAGATATGTATAAACCAAATATGACAATATGAATAATAGAGTAACACCCTCATTTATTTCCGATCTGGAAGAGAACGAGATTTTTGTATTTGGAAGTAATCTGGAAGGAATTCATGGGGGTGGAGCTGCTGAAACAGCTTACGAGAAATTTGGCGCTGTATGGGGACAGGGAGCCGGCTTGCAGGGCAGCTCATACGGAATTCCCACTATGCATGGCGGAGTTGATGAAATAAAACCATATGTGGATAAGTTTATTGAATTTGCAAAATCAAACCCGAAGCTAACATTTTTAGTTACCCGCGTGGGATGTGGCATTGCAGGGTTTCATGATAAAGAGATTGCTCCACTTTTCTCGGAAGCTGTTAATATTTCAAATATCTTTCTTCCGGAAAGTTTTTGGGAAATCATCAATAAGAAATGATAATATAGTAATGAATAAAATTGTAGCTAAAGAGTACCTTTCAGAAAGAGTAGTAAAATTTGAGGTTGAAGCACCTCTTATCGCGAAAAGCAGGAAAGCAGGACACTTTGTAATTGTGAGAGTTGGTAAAAAAGGAGAAAGAGTTCCATACACTATTGCCTCTGCTGATATAAAGAAGGGTACTATCACACTTGTGGTACAAAGAGTAGGCAAATCGTCAGAAAAGCTGTGTAGTCTTGAGCCGGGAGAATATATAACTGATATGGTGGGGCCATTAGGTAAGGCCACACATATAGAGAACTTTGGAACAGTTGTTTGTGCAGGTGGTGGTGTTGGAGTTGCTCCTATGCTTCCTATCATTGAAGCAATGAAAAAAGCCGGCAACAGGGTAATATCTGTTCTTGCAGCCCGCACAAAAGAGTTGGTTATTCTAGAAGAACAGGTTCGTCAGTACTCTGATGAAGTGGTAATAATGACTGATGACGGTTCTTATGGCGAAAAAGGTTTGATTACTGATGGAGTAGAAAATGTAATCAAGAGAGAAAAAGTGGATCTGTGCGTAACAATAGGTCCTGCTATTATGATGAAATTTGTTTCTAAACTGACGGAGAAATATGATGTGCCGACAGTTGCCTCTCTGAATACTATCATGGTGGACGGTACTGGTATGTGTGGTGCCTGCAGAGTTACCGTGGGAGGTGAAACAAAATTTGTATGCATCGACGGACCGGAATTTGATGCACACAAAGTTGATTTTGATGAGATGCTGATGAGACTTAAAGCATACAATTAATAAAACAAACTATCTATCAATATATGAGCGAGTATTTAAAAGCAGAACGGGCTGTTGCATGGCGTGAAGAGTTGCGTAAATCGATGAAAAATAAAGATCGAATTGCAATTCCAAGAGTAGTAATGCCTGAAGTGGACCCGGATATAAGGAGTCATAATTATGATGAGGTTAACCTGGGACTAACTGAAGAGATGGCTGTAAAAGAATCTCACAGGTGTCTGGATTGTGTTGATCCAACATGTATTTCGGGCTGCCCTGTGGAGATAAATATACCAAAATTTATAAAGAACATAGAACGAGGTGAATTTCTGGAAGCTGCTAAAACATTAAAGGAAACAAGTGCTTTACCAGCAGTTTGCGGAAGAGTTTGTCCACAGGAACGTCAATGTGAAAACAGCTGCTTTTACACTCAAAAATTAAAGAAAGAACCTGTAGCAATTGGTCATTTAGAACGTTTTGCAGCAGATTTCGAACGTAATAGTGGCAATATTTCAATACCTGAAATTGCCCCCTCAAATGGAATTAAGGTTGCTGCAATTGGATCTGGTCCAGCCGGACTTGCTTTTGCAGGCGATATGGTAAAACTTGGTTATGATGTAACTGTTTTTGAAGCCCTTCATGAGCTTGGTGGGGTCTTAAGATATGGAATTCCGGAGTTCAGACTTCCAAACGATATAGTTGATGTTGAGATTGATGGCCTGAAAAAAATGGGTGTTAAATTTGAGACCAATTGTATTGTAGGAAAAACTATCTCTCAGGAAGATCTGAAAGAGGCCGGCTTCAAAGGTATATTCGTGGGAAGTGGTGCTGGGTTGCCTAATTTTATGAATATTCCGGGAGAGAATCTTATAGGGATAATGTCTTGTAATGAATATCTAACCAGAGTGAACCTTATGGATGCAGGTGATCCTGATAGTGACACTCCCGTTTACAAAGGCAAGAAAGTTGCTGTTATAGGCGGTGGAAATACTGCAATGGATGCTGTGCGTACTGCTCGCCGACTGGGAGCTGAGAGGGCTGTAATTGTATACCGCAGGTCGGAAGTTGAAATGCCTGCTCGTATTGAAGAGATAAAACATGCTAAGGAGGAAGGCATTGAGTTTTACACATTACACAATCCACTCAGATATGAAGGAGATGAAAGAGGTCGCGTGCAAAAGATGCTGCTTCAGAGAATGGAACTAGGTGAGCCTGATCAATCAGGACGACGTCGCCCTGTACCGGTTGAAGGAGCTACTGAATGGATGGAGGTTGACGAAGTAATTGTTAGTGTGGGTGTATCCCCTAACCCACTTATTCCACAATCATTCTCAGGCTTAGAGATAACCTCATGGGGAACTATTGTAGTTAATAATGATACAATGCAGACTGCCGATGATTTTATATTTGCAGGTGGCGATATTGTACGTGGTGGTGCAACGGTTATCTTGGCAATGGGTGATGGAAGAAGAGCTGCAAAATCGATGCATGAACATTTGAGTAAATGAAAATATTAGCTGATTCACATATACCATTTCTAAAGGGAGTGGCAGAACAATTTGGTGAAGTTGAATACCTCCCGGGAAATCAATTTACCCGTGATGCTATCAAGTTGAAGGATGCCTTGATAGTGAGAACTGTTACTCACTTCGGTTATGATATCCTGCATGGAAGCAGTGTAAAGCTTATCTGTTCGGCTACAATAGGTTATGATCATATAGATACTGAATATTGCGATTCACATGGCATAGCATGGCGTACAGCACCAGGGTGCAACGCTTCGTCAGTGGAGCAATATATAACAGCATCATTACTGTTTTTAGCCAGGAAATATAATTTCAATCTCAAGGAAAAAACTATAGGCATTGTTGGGGTTGGTAATGTTGGTAGCAAAGTTGCAGTTGCATGCCGAAAATTAGGAATGAATGTTCTGCTTAATGACCCTCCAAGAGAAAAAGCTGAGGGCAGTAATAGCGAAACAGAATTTGTTAATATCAGAACTATTCAGCTGGAAGCAGATATAATCACTTTTCACACACCATTGACTAAAGTAGGTGAACATAAAACATTCCATCTGGTCGACAACTCTTTTTTAAATTTTCTTGAGCGTAAACCTTTTATCATAAATGCTGCTCGTGGAGCTGTTACAAGTAATCAATCATTGAAAAAAGCTCTGAACAATGGTAATATAAGCGGTGTTGTGCTTGATTGCTGGGAGAATGAGCCTGAGATTGATGCTGAATTATTAAGTATGGCTGAAATTGCAACACCGCATATAGCAGGCTACTCAGCTGATGGTAAATGGACAGCAACAAAAATGAGTATTGATAATTTAAAAGATCACTTCGGTTTAGATATAACGCCAGTTTATCAACCTATTCCGGAACCTAAAGAACCGGTAATTGATCTAAAAGGAATAGCACCTGAAGATCAGTTGGCACATGCTGTTTGGCACAGTTATAATCCCATGCGCGAAACTGAACTTTTAAAAACATCCCCGGAGAAATTCTATTGGTTCAGGTCGAATTATCCACTACGAAGAGAATATCATGCATTTACTGTTATTAATTCTCATAATTCAGTTCATCAAACACTCAAAGATTTAGGGTTCAATATAATTTAGACAGTAATTATTTCTCTAAATTTATATTTTAAAACTAACTATTATTGATAGGTAATTCTGCAGTATGAATTATCTATCATTTAATATTATAAAGCTTATATATTTAATTGAAAATAGTAAATATCATAAGATTGTTTTTTTGTAAATCAGACTAAAAAAGGTAAATTTGTCTATCTGTATAAATCAATGAAACAACCTTCTTTTTAGCGTATTAATTTATTGAATAATTATAATTTTCTCAACATGAAAAAGATCTCTCGTTTTTTATCACTATTTGTGGTGATTAGTGTAGCAATTCTTGCTACTTCGTGCAGCAGCAAATTAAAGCCGCTATCACAGAACAATTTCAATGTAACTCCTACCCCACTAGAAACTGTAGGAAATCAAATTCCTGTAACCATTAGCGGAACTTTCCCCGAAAAATGGTTTAACAAGAATGCGATTGTTACAATTACTCCGGTTCTTAAATATGGCAACAACCAAGAAATTGTAGGTACACCTTACAGCTTCCAGGGAGACAATATTTCAGGCAACAGAGTAACAATCAGTCAGAGCAGAGGTGGTAACTTTACAATGAATTCCACATTTCCTTTTGAAGATGCAATGCGTTCTTCAGAACTGTATCTAAGATTTGACGGAAGAATTAAAAACAAACGCTCTGCACTACCTGACCTTAAGGTAGCTGACGGTGTAATAGCAACTTCAGCACTTGCAAGTGTTACAAATACAACTCCTTCTGTTGCACCTGACGGATTCCAAAGAATTATACAGGAAGCTCAGGAAGCAAATATCATGTTCCTTATTGAACAGGCAAATCTTCGTCAGTCTGAACTAAATAAAAGCGATCTGGCTGCTTGGAAAAAACGTGTTGAAGAAGCTTTTAATGATCCAAAACAGAACGTTAATGTAGAAGTTTCAGCTTATGCTTCTCCTGATGGAGGCTTATCTCTAAATGAGCGTCTTGCAGCACAGCGTGAAAAGAACACTTCAAACTATCTGGAATCAGAACTGAAAAGACGTAATATCGATACTGAAGTGTTTGCACATTATACAGCTGAAGACTGGGAGGGTTTCCGTCAATTGGTTGAATCTTCAAACCTTCAGGATAAACAACTTATCCTTCGTGTATTAGAAATGTATCCAGATTCTGAGACACGTGAAAGAGAAATCAAGAATATCTCTTATGTATTTGAGGATCTTGCAGAAACTATTCTTCCACAACTTCGTCGTTCACGTATAATTGCTAATATTGAAATTATCGGTAAGTCTGACGAAGAAATCATGACTGCATGGAAAAACAATCCAAAAGAGTTATCAACTGACGAACTTCTTTATGCATCTACACTTACAGATGATGAGAGTGTTAAAGAAAATATCTATCAATATGTAACAGCTAATTTCACAAATGATTACAGAGGCTGGAATAATATTGGTACAATGTATTTCAAACAGGGCGATTATGCAAAAGCTGAACAGGCATTTAACCGTGCAGCACAAGTAAGTCCAAACGCACCTGAAGTAAACATGAACAAAGCTCTTTTAGCAATCTTGAAAAATGATTTAAGTACAGCTAATGAACTACTTGGAAGATCTGCTGGTGCTGCATCTCTTGACGAAGCAATGGGTCTTTTAAATCTGTTACAGGGTAACTACAACCAGTCAGTTAGCGCTTACGGTAACAATAAAACAAACAATGCTGCTTTAGCTCAGCTTTTAGTATCAGATTACAACAAAGCTAAACAAACATTAGAGTCAGTAGAAAAACCTGATGCTACTACAGCATATCTGTTAGCAGTAATTGCTTCAAGAACAAATAACTTCAACGAAGTTGCTTCTAACCTGCGCACTGCAATTGGTCGCGACAGAACTATTGCTGTACAAGCATTAAACGATCTTGAATTTGCAAAATACCGCACTAACAACGAGTTCATCTCATTAGTTAAGTAATTGCAAACTAAATAAGATTAGTCCTGAGTATACAAAACAGTTATAGAAACAAAATTAAATTAGTTATAAGTATACAGAACTATAATAAGGACAAAATAATATCAATCAAAAAGTGGGCCCTTCCGGTCCACTTTTTTTATACGTATTTATTATCTCTTCCTAAAATACCATTACATAAAGAAAAGATCTTATAAAAAAAGTGGATCAATCAGATCCACTTTTATATTTAATATAACCTGTCTCGGTTATTTAGGACTAGTCACCCTGTTGAAGTTTTAGTTCCAACCCGGATTCTGAGTCAGCGTTACACCTTTTGTTTGATATAGCGTTATCTGGTCAGTTGGTATAGGATAGAGATAATCTTTCTCTGAGTAAGTGCGCATCAATGCTTCTGTCGATATAGGTTTGATATATCCGGCATCACCGGGCCTGTCGAGTCTTATATTATCAAGATCTTCGATTGTCAGTGGTACTGCAGGAGAGAACTCTTCATTATACCATTCTACATATCTAGGTTTATCTACCCATGCTCCAAGATTTACCTTAGGATTGATAACCATATCAGCATACTCTAATTTACCCCATCTTCTGATATCATTAAAACGGTTCCCTTCATAAGCAAGTTCGCTACGTCTTTCCCTGCGTACTTCCCAGATAAGTGGACTTACATCTGCATCACGTTCAGGATCACTGACAATAATACCACCTACACTCAGAGTGTTACCTGTTAATGTCACATGAGGCATGTCAGTGCTTGGGCGACTTCTTAGTTTGTTTATACTGATATCAAAATCATTTTGTGTAAGAGTATAAGCACCCATATCAGCAAGTTCAACAGCTGCTTCAATATAATTCATCAACACTTCATTGAGTTTCATAATAGGAGCATCAGTAATATTAGTGTTGCTCATACCTCCCGGTTTATCAATTAGTGATTCATTTACAAATTTATTAGTGAAGTATCCCGAAGCAGCATAAACTGTAGCAACACCCTCTAGTCTAAGGCCATCTGTATCAATAATTGCATGGAGTCTCGGATCTCTGTCTGCGATCTCATCAAAAAACCATTTGTCACCTTTAAACAGGTCATTTTCATCCTGATTTATAGGAAGACCGTTAGCTGAAAGGTAATTATCAATTAGACTTCTTGAAGGACTGTTTCCCTGGAATTCAGTATTCTGAAATGACATCAAACTATGCATTAAAACTCCCTCTTCATACTCTCTGTAAAGAATAATTTCAGGATTACCTGCAAGTGATATAGAGGTAGTCAAATCCTTGAAGTTTGGCGTAAGACTATATTTGTTACTTGACATAACCTGAGCAGCTGCATCCTTTGCTATTTTTAAATATTCAGTAGCTTTTGCTGTATTGTTTTCGCGATACTTTTGCCAGGTACCTTCAAACAACATCACCTTAGATGTAAAAGCCAATGCAACACTACGATTAATAGTTAAGCCGGCTGTGCCATCAGATTGTCTGATATTATTATTTGCAAACTCCAAATCGGCAGCTACATTATCCATTACAGTTACTCTTGGATCACGTTGTTTATAGAGTTGATCCATATCATTGCTTTCCAGTGGAGCATCAAACCATGGCACATCACCATATTTCGAAACCAGCTTATGATATTCCAAAGCCCTTAGAAAGCGACCAACTCCTACCCAGTGATTTTTAGCCTCATCAGGCAAATCAGAATTAGAAGCCCGATCGATTAATATATTAACCCTTCTGAGGTTTATAAATCTCCAGTTGGTGGCATCAGTTGCCGGTGTCACTCTAGTAAAGAAAGTTGCCGCATTCTGAGCATTGTTATCATTCCAGTCAGCTATATTTGTTTCAGAGTACCAGTCAGTTCTCGACCAGCTCGAGCGCCATCCTTCAAAATACTGATCATATAGACCTACAGTATAAGTTCGTATATTTTCCTCATTGTTCCAGAATTGAGGAGTATCTGTTATGCTGTCAAGAGGGTCTCTTGTCAGAAAGTCCTCGCAACCAGCCAATAACAGTGTAATTATAAAGACAATTAGGATATTTATTTTTTTCATAATCTATTAATTTAAAAGTTTACCTGCATACCTACAGAAAGAGTTCTTGAAAATGGATAACTTCTTCCAAATGACCAGCTCCCGCTACCATAACCTGGTTTATAATCAGTGCTTTCCGGATCAACCGGGATTGTCATATTATCAAATTCAAAAAGGTTTTCTCCACTCACATAAACGCGTGCACTTTGAAATTTAATTGCTTGCAGCCATTGTGCCGGCAATGTGTAACCTATAGTAAGGTTCTTAAGCCTCAAATAAGCCATATTCTGCAGGTAGCGAGTCTGGCGCAGGAAGTTATTCCCGTTACTAATCCATGCGTTATTGCTTGGATTAGGATAAAAAGCATCGGTATTTTGAGGTGTCCAGTAGTCAAGGAAGTGAGAGAAAGCACCATCGGCGAATCCTGAACCACCTGTAGGTATTGCAACAGAACCATAAGCCCAGAAATCTCGTGATCCAACACCCTGGAAGAATGCTCTAAGATCAAAATTTTTGTATTCAAGATCAACAGAGAAATTGTATTCCATGCGTGGTAGTGAGTTACCAATTATTTTTAAATCGCCATGATCTTCAAGTGAGTTTGATCCGTAAGAAATTTTACCATCACCGTCAAGATCCTTATATTTAACATCACCGGGGCCAAAAGTAAACGCACCTGATTCGAAAAGTTCTTGAGTTGGTATTCCATCTTTAAGAGTTCCGTCAGCATTAAAATCACTTTCCTGGAAAAGTCTGTCAGTTTCATAACCCCATATTTCACCTAAAACTCTTCCCTTATAATTTGCATAAATGTTGTTAGCCTCCTCATTGAACTTAGTAATCTCTTCTTTTACGTTAGAAACAGATGCAGATAAACCCAGATTAAGTCCATTTGAGAAATTGTGTCTGTAATTAACACCTAATTCAATACCCGTTGCAGTTAATTCACCAAAGTTGATCATTGGTGAATTTGCTCCGAAAGTCGAAGGCAAAGCTTCACCTGCAGTATGCATATCAGAAGTAACTCTCTTGTAGTAATCAGCCACAAAGTTCAGTCGGTTATTAAAAAACCCACCGTTTAACCCTATGTTATATGTGGTTACCCTCTCCCAAGTAAGTTCAGGAGATAAGACAGAAGGGGCACCCAGATACAGAACATTTGTCCTGTTCATTACCCAGCCTGAGTTTCCAGAAGACATCGTGGAAATAAATGAATTTGCGGCAACATCCTGGTTACCGATCGTTCCCCATGACCCTCTAAGCATCAGATTAGATAAAGAAGGTTTTGTCCATTCCATGAAAGACTCTTCAGAGATTCTCCATCCTAAAGAAGCTGAAGGGAACAGTGCCCACTTCTTGCCTGCCGGGAATCTTGAAGAACCATCATAACGGGAATTAACTTCAAGGAGATATTTTCCTAAATAGTCGTAGTTTATTCTACCGAATACACCGGCTGCTGCAAAATCGTTGTGATAAGCAACGCTGTTAACATACTGATCACCTGTAGCCAAAGCAATCTCAGGCATATTGATATCTATAAGATCTCTTCTTTCAGAATAGTGACCAAGACTTTCTCTTGTTTCGGCATCTACCCCGGCAATAAATTTGAAATTGTGAGTATCTTTCAAGCTGAAATCATAAGTTGCAAAAGCTTTAAATATATTAGAATAGGTATATCTGGATGACTGTATTGCCCTATTATGAGTGCTGCCATAAAGCGATTCATATGCACTTATTGGTGCACCTGCAAACATATTATATGCAACAACCTCTCCACCTGCTCTTTTTTGGTACATATTCCATAATCCGAATGTATAATCAAAGTTTATTGATAGGTTTTCAACCGGAATTAACTCAGTACCCAGATTAGCTCTCACATAATTAGTGCTTATTGACTCTCTGTTTGATTGTTTCAAGTCAGTAACAGCTGAACGGAAATCTTTACCCTCGTATGTTTCGTAAGGATACCATTTTGGCCATCTCAACAGATAAAACCAAGCATCATATTGTCCCGAAGTAAATTTGTAAGGTTCACTATTATTACTTCTGGTAAACATCACGTTAGTTCTCACTTTCCACCAATCCTTAATCGTAGTTGTAGTATTGGTAGTCACGTTATATCTCTCATACTCGTCTGTATTGATTTTCATTACACCACTTTGGCTTAGGTAACCAAGTCCGATGTTATAAGTAGTACGTGCTCCACCACCAGAAATAGAAAAGTCGTGATTTTGTTGTGGAGTCCACTTTTTAGTAAACATTTCCAGTGGATCAAATGAACGATAGAAGAAAGTTTTCCCATCTCTTATTTCAAAGTCACGTCCAAGCTGCATTTCTCCCAACTCGCTCTGAGACATTCCACCATACTGTTGTTCCCAATTTCTCATTTTTTCAATTGCCAGCTCATCAATAGAGTAGCCAATATTTGAAATTACATTACGGTCAGGTTCAGTTCTTCTCATTACCTTCATAATGTATTCAGCATTATCAACAGTTGACATTAATTCAGGCATTCTGGTTGGAGTATTCCATGCAAAGTTGTTTGAATAACTAACTCTTGGTGCTCCCTCCTGCCCCTGTTTAGTTGTAATAAGTATCACACCCCATGCAGCTCTGGTACCGTAAATTGAAGCTGAAGCAGCATCTTTAAGAACCGAAATTGATTCGATATCACTTGGATTAATTAGATTAAGACTTGGCACCTCAACACCATCCACAAGAATAAGCGGAGACGTTCCACCTGTAGCATTAATCGAACCAACCGACCCTCTAAGTCTTATTGTTGACTCTGTACCAACACCACCCAGATTATTAGTGATAGTCAGTCCCGGAGAAATTCCCTGTAAAGCTTTTGCAATGTCTGTAACAGGACGGTTTGCAACAGCATCTTCAACGTTAACGCTCGATACGGCACCAGTGAGATTTTCTCTGCGCTGAGTACCATAACCAACCACAACAACTTCATCCAGCAGCTCACTGTCGGACTGTAGTACTACTCTCATATTATCACTTACAGGGACTTCCTGAGTTAATAAACCCACGTAAGAAATAACCAATGTAGCATCATTTGGAGTAGATAATGTAAATTCACCATCGATATTGGTTACCGTCCCTTGTCCCGTTCCCTTGATCAGAATTGAAGCTCCAATTACTGGATCACCGGATGTATCAACTACAATGCCGGATACACGGGATTGAGCAAAAACACAGCCTATTGTAACAAACAATAGGAAAACAAATGAATTGATTTTTTTTTTCATAAAATTAGTTTAGTTATACAAACAAAAAACCCCCTGAATTTTATCCATTCTATAGGAGATTCAATTTAATAATGATTAAAGATCTGATACAAATATATACACAAAAGTCTAAACTTTTATGAAAATTCAGAAATTAACAATTAATTTTTAGATATATTCACACAGTCGGCACTATTACTATTAATATTATACAAAAAAAGGAAAGTGAATCAGCACGATCCACTTTCCCACGTCACTGCCTCACTACTTGTGAGACATTTTAAGAGATTCAAACCGAACCTCTTATTTCCTTAGGCGTTAATCCGGTTC
>Ga0172378_10001694_pt1 | contig 20455 bp, 17 predicted proteins | sample GrowelOW332metaG_FD_119755 | JGI IMG/M metagenome (GOLD analysis project Ga0172378, IMG submission 119755) | Groundwater microbial communities from an aquifer near a municipal landfill in Southern Ontario, Canada - Pumphouse #3_1 metaG | ecosystem: Environmental > Aquatic > Deep subsurface >... | reverse complement strand
ATGTACTTATTTTAGATCCAACTAGAACTGGTGCTTCATTAAAGTTTATTCAATCTGTTGTGAAGTTAAAACCTAAAAAGATTGTTTATATTTCTTGTTTTGTAGAAACTCAAGTACGTGATGTTAAACAATTAATGCATATGTATGACATTAAAGAGATACAGCCTGTTGATATGTTTTCATATACTGAACACGTTGAGACGGTAGTTTTGTTGTCCCAAAAAAATTGAGTGACAAGATTGTGGATGAGGGGTTTAACATTTTTTAAATGCAGATAGTAGGTGAATTTATGGTAGTAGAAATTATTATTTTAATAGTTGCTTTGTTGTTTTTAGTATTAAGTGTTTTTCTTTTTAATGGAAAAGGAAAATGGTTAATTGCAGGTTATAATACGGCATCCAAAGAGGAACAGAAAAAATATGATGAAAAGAAAATAACTAAAGCTGCAGGCTTTATTTGTATAATTTGTTCATTTTTGTTATGTATAATGGCGTATTTAGGGTATCGAGTAGATTCGGGATTAATGAGTGAAGAAGCTATGCTTCCATTTGCATTAATTTATGTAGTAGTCATTTTAATAAGCATTGTTGTAGCTATTAAATATATGAATACAAAAGCAAAAAAATAATATTATAAGCAATTTTTTTAAGTAGTGCTACATCTATAAAAAACTCGTTAGTATATAAATGAATTAAATATAACTATATTAAAAAAGAAGTGATTTTATTCCTATAAAGATAGAAATCATTTCATTTCTTTTATTAAAAATTGTTTATGATATAAAAGCATATATTTTAAAGAAAATATAAATTATGATAAAATAATGTTGAAGGTTATAAAAAAAGGATCTGAAAATATGAAAAAAGAAAATATCAAATTGCATAGAAGTAATAATTCAATTAGAAATACAATTGAAATCATATCTATTTATATTGTAGTTGGTGTTGCGTGGATTTTTTTATCAGATTCGATATTAGGGTTATTTTCGTTTAATAATGAATTGATTCATATAGTTCAAACAGTTAAGGGATTTTTTTATGTTATAATTTCAGCGTTATTATTTTATTTTATTATTAAAAAACGTATGGATTTATATGTGTCAACTATAGATGATTTAAATGAAAATTTAATAAAATTAGAAAAAACAAATAATCAATTAAAGGAATTGGAAGACAAACTTTACCAAGTTGCTTATTATGATGAGTTAACCGGTTTGTATTCTAAATATTTCATTATGGAGGAAGTTGCGACATTTATAACCTATCATGAAAACGATATGCTGGCAATAGCCTATGTTAGTATTGATAATTTTAAAGAATTTAATGAAACTAAAGGGTATGACATAGGTGATGATTTAATTAAACAAGTTGCTCAAGAAATTAAACAATCAATTGGTAAAGATAACATGATTGGTCGATTAAGTGGCGGCGGATTTCTTGTTTTATTTAAAAATTATAATGATAAAATAACGTTTCAGACTTATATAGAAGATTTAGGGAAACATATTAAGAACACATATCAATTAGGAAAAGAAGAATTTTATATTTCATTATCAGCAGGTGTGACGATTTATCCAGATAACGGTTTAAATTATAAAGAACTTTTAAAATGTGCTGATATAGCATTATCTGAAGCAAAAAGCAAAGGTAAAAACAAAATAGTTTTTTATTCTAAAGAATTAGCAGAAATTAAAAATAGACAAGTTGATATTGCAAACCAATTATATTATGGTGTTCAAAATGAAGAATTTATATTGTATTATCAACCAATCGTTTCAAATGTAAGTTTAGAAACTAAGATTGTTGAAGCGTTAATTCGCTGGAACCATCCTTTAAGAGGATTAGTACCACCATTAGAATTTATTGATATATCTGAAAAAACCGGGCATATTGTTGAAATGACTTGGTATGTAATAAAAGAAGCATTTATTCAAAATAAAAAATGGCAAGATCAAGGATATAATCTAACAATATCAATTAATTTATCGGCTAAAATTTTATTATATGATAAATTTATTTCAAAATTAGAACTTTTAATGGATACATATAAAATTGAGGCTAGAAAATTTATATTTGAAATTACTGAATCTGTAGTTATAGATAATTTTGATAGAGCAGTTTTAACACTAAATAAGATTAAGAGCTTAGGATTTAGAATTGCCCTTGATGATTTTGGTATTGGATATTCATCATTAACATATTTAAAATCTTTACCTATAGATTTTTTGAAAATTGATCGTAGTTTTATAAATGAAATTACAAATGATAAAAATACAATACCAGTTTTAGAATTTATAATTAATTTAGCACATAAATTAAATTTAGTTGTAATTTCTGAAGGTATAGAAAACGAAGATCAATTATTAATGTTAAAAACATTAAAAAGTGATTATTTTCAAGGGTATTATTTTTCTAAACCGATACCACCTCAAGAATTTACAGGTTCAATGATAAACTATTAAAAAATCGCCATTGGCGATTTTTATTTTAATTTATCAATTTCACTTAATACATCTTTAATATGTTCATCCCAAAAATCCCATGTGTGATTTCCTAAACAAATGTCGTATTTAACATCAATATTTTTATTTTTTATATGGTTTATAAATATTTGGTTTGAATCAAATAAAAAATCATCTTTTCCACAAATTACATACATTTTAGGCATGTTTCCTTTTATTTGATTAACTAAATAGCATAAGTTATGTTCACAATTTTTGCTATCTTGCAAATTGCCAAATATAGCTTCAAATTGTTTTGTTCTTGTAGGATCAGTAATACCTCTATGGTAAATAAAGTTAAAATCTAGCGGACCTGATAAACTTGCTGCAAAACTATAACGATCTGGATAAGTTAAAGCGATTTTCAATGCACCATAACCGCCCATGGATAAACCGGCTACATAATTATATTTTTTATCTTTTGCTAAGGGTAACATACTTTGTAAGTATTCTGGTATTTCTGTTGCTATAAAATCAAAATATGGGAGTCCGTGAACTGCATTTGCATAGTAACTATTATAAGCTGATGGCATAACTACAGCGATATGATGTTCCATTGCATAACGTTCAATGGATGAATATCTCATCCAATCAGTTCCGTTTCCGTAATATCCGTGTAATAGGTATAGTGTTCTAAATTTTTGTTGATTATTTTCTATGGGATCACTTTCTCTAAAGTGGTCAGGTAACAAAACATCAACATGTTCATTCATTTGAAATAGTTTTGATGGAAAGTCGATTCTTAAAAATGACATAATAAGCCTCCTCGTGTTATATACTCTTTTATTATATGACAATCAGCATAAAAATACTAAATTTTAACCATTTTTATAATATTTAACATATAGATTTTATAAATTTTAAAAGGATTTTGTTTTTAAGCGATAAACTGTTATAATATAAATGAAAACGGTTACAAACTAATTTAATAAAATGGAGGAAATGATGCATAAGTTTGATTATATGAAAAAGCACAACTACGAACAAATTGTATATTTTTATGATAAAACAACAGGTTTAAAAGGTGTGACTTGTATTCATAATACAACACTAGGACCAGCGTTAGGTGGTACTAGAATATGGAATTATGAATGTGAAGAAGATGCAGTATTAGATTGTTTGAGACTTGCAAGAGGCATGACTTATAAGGCAGCAGCGGCAGGTTTAAATCTTGGTGGTGGAAAGACTGTTTTAATTGGTGATGCATCAGTTGTTAAAAACGAAGCATATTTTAGAGCATTTGGTCGTTATGTTCAAAGTTTAAATGGTCGCTATATTACCGCTGAAGATGTTAATACAACAACAAAAGATATGGATTATGTCCATATGGAAACAAATTATGTTGTTGGATTAGAAGGTAAATCAGGGGATCCTTCACCATTAACAGCACTTGGTGTTTTTCATGGCATTCGTGCATCTTTGATGCATCAATTTGGCGATGACAATATTTGTAAATATAGTTTTGCCATTCAAGGAAGTGGGCAAACGGGATTTAATCTTATGAAGTTGTTGGTAGAACATCAAGCAAAAAAAATATATTTTACAGAAATTAATCCTAAAAACATTGAAAGAGTTCAAAAAGCTTTTCCTCAAGTTGAATTTGTAAGTCCTGAAAATATTTATGAACAAGATGTGGATGTATTTTCTCCTTGTGCATTAGGGGCTATTTTAAATGATGTTACTATTCCTAAAATTAAAGCTAAGGTTATTGCAGGTTCAGCAAATAATGCATTAGAAGATGAAGAAAAACATGGAGAAATGATTAAGGATAAAAATATCTTATATGCACCTGATTTTGTTATTAATGCTGGGGGACTTATTAATGTATATCACGAATTAGAAACATATAATAGAGAACGTGCAATAAGAGATATTGAAAAAATATATGATAGACTTTTAGAAATATTTTCAATTGCAAAAAATGAAAATATTACAACGCATTTAGCTGCGAAAGTATTTGCTAAACAACGTATTGAAACTATTAATCAATTGCATTCCAACTATATTCCGAAATAAAATGAAAAATATTATTTTTTTAGCAGGTTACTATGGATCGGGGAAAACAGAAATTGCACTTAACTTAGCAATTAAAAATCACGTAAAATATTTAGTTGATTTAGATATTATTAATCCATATTTTAGAGCGAGGGAAGCCAAACATTTATTAAATGAAACAGAATTAATTTCATCAGATTTACAAGATGATAAATACAGTGATTTGCCATATTTATCTAAACATATTTTCAAACCATTTAATCAAGAGCATAGTACTGCTATTTATGATTTAGGTGGTAATGATTTAGGGGCTAAAGTGATGCGTCAATTTGATGACTATAGTCAAACTGATTTTGATTTATATTTTGTCATAAATATTTATCGAAATGAATCTAATGAGTTTACAAAAATTTTAAAATTAATTAATCAAATCGAAGGAAGCAGTGGTTTTAAAATAACAGGACTTATTAATAATTCTAATTTGATGAGAGAAACAACATATAATGATATTCTAGAAGGCGAAAAAATAGTTTCTAAAATATCTAAGTTAACAGGTATACCCTATATTTTCAATTGTATTGATGAAAAAATATACGATAAAAGCATGGAGTTAAATAATCCTATTTTTTTGATTCATTCATACAATTTAATAAAATAAAATGTGATAAGGAGGCTAAATAATGGCTAAAGGTATTGTGACATTTGAACAAGAAAAATGTAAAGGATGCAATTTATGTGTTGAATATTGTCCAAAGCACATTCTTTATCAAGATAAGAAAGAGTTTAATGAAGCAGGATATAATATAATCAAAATAAGCAATCCTGATCTTTGCATCGGTTGTGCTTTTTGTGCAATCATGTGCCCTGATTCTGTGATAAAAGTAGAGGTTGTTGATTCATGAGCAAACTATTAATGAAAGGCAATGAAGCGATAGCTTTAGCAGCAATTAAAGGCGGTGTGGATGCTTTTTTTGGATATCCAATTACACCACAAAATGAAATACCAGAATATTTATCAAAATATTTATTAGAACAAAATAAAGTATTTGTTCAAGCAGAATCAGAAATAGCAGCAATCAATATGGTATATGGGGCTTCAGGTGCTGGGGCTAGAGTGATGACATCATCATCTTCTCCAGGTATTGCTTTAAAACAAGAAGGTATCTCGTATTTATGTGGATCAGAGTTACCTTGTGTAATTGTTTCAGTAATGAGAGGTGGACCTGGATTAGGGGGTATTCAGCCGTCTCAAGCTGATTATTATCAAGCTACTCGAGGTGGAGGAAATGGTGATTATCAAGTCTTAGTCTATGCGCCAGAGACGATTCAAGAAACAATTGATATACTAAAAGAATCTTTTGATATTGCTGATATATATAGAAATCCTGTGATGATATTGGTTGATGGTCTTATTGGTCAAATGATGGAATCAGTAGAGTTAGATAAACCCAAAAAAAACAGAAAAATACTAAAAAAGGATTATACCACTTGTGGTACAGATTTTCATCAAGGTGGTAAAAATGTAATTAATTCATTATTTTTAGATCCCGTAAAATTAGAAGCACATAACCATCATTTATATGAAAAATATCAGATGATAAAAAAACAAGAAACACAAGTTGAAACAATTGGTCTTGATGACTGTCAATATGTTATTGTAGCCTATGGAACAATGGCAAGAATTACGAGATCAGCTATTAAATCATTAAAAGAAAAAGGCATAAAAGTTGGTATGATAAGACCGATTACTTTATGGCCTTATCCAAAAAAAGCATTTGAGCTTATCCCAAAATCTTGTCAAGGTATTTTATGTGCAGAAATGAGCATGGGACAAATGCTTGATGATGTACAAATTTCTAATAAAGGAAGATTTCCAGTTGCCTTTTTTGGACGTGTTGGTGGTATGGTTCCAGAACCAGAAGAAATTGTTGATGCCATATTGAACTTTGACCAAAAGGTGGTGGACTGATGACTATTAAATATCAAAAAACCAAAGGGTTAACTGATAAACCACTGACATATTGTCCAGGATGTACCCATGGTATATCACATAAATTAGTTGCTGAAGTCTTAGAAGAATTAGGTGTACTAGGAAAAACGGTAGGGGTTGCTAGTGTAGGATGTTCGGTTTATGCTTATGAATTTTTTAATTGTGATATGCAACAAGCACCACATGGAAGAGCATGTGCAGAAGCAACAGGAATTAAAAGAGTTTTACCTAATCATATAGTTTTTACTTATCAAGGTGATGGTGATTTAGCATCTATTGGTATTGCTGAAACTATTCATGCAGCAAATCGTGGTGAAAATATTACTGTTATATTTATTAATAATGCAATTTATGGCATGACGGGTGGACAAATGGCCCCAACAAGTTTAATCGGCCAAAAAACAACAACTTCACAAGAAGGAAGACAAGCGAGCATTCACGGAAATCCTATAAAAATATCAGAAATCTTTTCACAAATTGAGGGTGTTGCATATTTAGAAAGAGTTGCATTATATGATCCAAAGCATGTGATATCAGCTAAGAAAGCAATTAAAAAAGCTTTTGAATATCAAATAGCCAAAAAAGGATTTACAATGATTGAAATTCTTTCATCATGTCCTGTTAATTGGGGGATGAATCCAATTGATGCTTTAAAATGGGTAGAAAAAGAAATGACTAAAGTATATCCTTTAGGTGTATTTAAAGATAAAGGTGATATATATGAAACGTAAAGAAACACATATACGTGTAGCTGGATTTGGTGGCCAAGGTGTGATGATGTTTGGGCAAGTATTAGCTTATGCAGCAACCATTGAAGAACAAAATGCTTTGTGGTTTCCTTCATATGGACCTGAAACTAGGGGAGGTACGGCAAATTGCCAAATCATTATTTCAAATGAAACTATTGATTCGCCAATCTTTAATGAATCTGACCAGTTAATTGTATTTAATTATCCTTCGTTAATTAAATTTAGTGATAAGATTAAAGAAAATTCTTTTATGTTTTATAATACCTCATTAATTACTGAAGTAGTGACTTTAGATAAAGGTAAAGCTATTGGCATACCATGTAACGATATCGCAATAAAATTAGGTGATGTTCAAGTCGCAAATATGGTAATGATGGGAGCTTATTTAGAAATCACAAAAATGTTTAATCAAAAAGTTATAGTTAAAGCTATTGAAAAGTTTTTAGGTGATAAAAAAAGTGCAATGCTTCAATTAAATATTGAAGCACTTAATGAGGGTAAAAAATATATATTAAATATGAGTAATGAAAAAAGGAAGATAAAATAAATCTTCCTTTTCTTTAATATATTATTTGTAGTTAGTTTTCGTTCATGCCTTTGCCATTAAAAATAGCATCCATATATTTTTCAATCCTATTAATGATGGTTTGTGATTGCTTAGCACTGTTAAAAAACATAAGGTAAGCACGTCTTCTTCCAGGTGTTAATTTTTCAAAAGCATCTTTAAATAAAGGTAATTCATTAAATATTTTTATGAGTTCTTGTGGATAAGGTTGTTCTTTGGGGTCTAATGGTTCAATTTTTAACCCTTTAACTTCAACAGTTATTGCTTCTTTAATATATGACAAAATGATATCTTTAGAATGATTTATAGCTTCTAAAGAAGTGAATTTTAAGAATTTAACAGATTTTGAATTTTTTCCAGGGCTTACTAAAACCTTATGAGAATCTTTTAATAAAACACCTTTAAGAAAACTTAAGGCAATATAATTTTTAAAAATACCAATCATTACTACATTTTTATCATGATAAGTATAACAAGGTTGTCCCCATTTACGGTCTTCAACTAAATTAGTAGTTAATAAAATATCTCTAAGTGCAATTGCTTCATTTTTGTAGTTTGTCATGCAATCGATTAAATCGTCAACTTTCCAGTTTTTTTCTTTCATATTTACCTCCAAAGCTTAATTATAGTATAATAGAAAATTGATAAAATATCTCGATAAACGCTTTTTGTTTACTATGGTATAATCAAAGAAGAAACTTAAAATCACGAGGTGATAGATTTTGACTTTTTTACAATTGAAATATTTTGTTGCCATATGTAATCATGGATCTTTAAGTAAAGCTAGTAAAATATTGTTTGTAACTCAACCTGCATTGTCAGCTGCACTTGCATCTTTGGAAAAAGAATATAATTTGCAATTATTTGAAAGAAAGAAAAATACGATGATTCTAACAGTGGAAGGCGAATTTTTTTATGATAAAGCTAAATCCATATTAGAAACAGTGAATATATTTGAAAAAGATCTTAAAGATTTATCAAATCATCAAAAAACTATTCGTATTGGCGTACCACCTATGATTGGATCGTTTTTATTCCCTAAAATATATAATTTATATATGATGGATCATTTAGATGCTAAATTTGAAATATGGGAAGAGGGGTCCTTAAGTATAAGAAATAAAATATCAAATAAAACATTAGATTTAGGATTCTCCATTTTAAATGATAACTCAGAAGACCGATACAATCAAGAAATAATTTTAGAGACAGAATATGTTTATTGTGTTTCTAAAAACAATCCGTTGTCTAATAAACAATCGGTTAAAATTGATGATATAAAAGATGAACCATTGGTCTTAATGCGTGAAGGATTTTTCCAAACAAGATTAATAAAAAAAATGTTTCAAGAAATAGATTTAGAACCTGAAATAGTATTAGTATCAAGCCAAATATCTGTTTTAAGTAATTTTGTAAAAATGAATTTAGGTGGAGCATTTTTAATTAAAGAATTGCTTGATCCAAATGATGATTCAATAGTTGGTATTCCATTTGAAGATAAGATTAAATTAAAAATAGGTATTATTTGGCAAAAACATATAGATTTACATAAATCTGCAGAAGAATTTATCCGCTACATAAAAAATATTGAGGTATAAATTTAATTTATATCATATAAAATAATGGTATGGAACGAGTATAGTTTATTCGTTCCTTTTTTGATATGATAGGTAGGAAGAAGCGCTTACATTATTGGAGGTATTTAATGAAGTCTTTATTAAAAAAATATAACAAATATAATAAAATCCACAAATCTGCATTTATATTAACAATTTTGGTGCTCATTATTTTTTTGACATCACTTTTTGCAGGATTAGTTCAAACAGATTTTGGTTCTATCGAAATTGAAACGCAGTACTTGGATACAAGAGATAACCAAGTTTTAGTTTATGATATTTATATACCTGATTCGGCAACTGAAGAGAATAAAGCACCAGCTGTAGTAGTTATTGCTGGATTTCAACGTACACGAGAAACTCAATCACATGTTGCAATAGAACTTGCTAGAAGAGGTTTTGTAGTTTTAAATATTGATCCGTATTCCCAAGGGGATTCAACAAGTAGTTCGGCTGTTCAAGGAAGTGCTATTGCAACTGTAGAAGGTTATGGTGCATTTGATTTAATTGATTATGTCTATGATAATGACGATGTTTATCCATTTATTGACAAGGATAAAATAGGAGTTACTGGGCATTCAGCTGGTGGGAATGCCGCTTATCAAGCAGCTGTATATTTTGGCAAAGATGCGGTGAATAATGGCGGGGCTAGTAAAGTTAACTCAGTTTTTATAAGTGGATATGTTCTATCTATTGATTCTTCAATTTCTTATGCAAAAAGTAATATGGCAATGGATTATGCATTTTATGATGAAGGCGCATTTAGAAATGAAGTAAACGTTGAAGCACCTGAGGGTACATCAAAATCAGATATGACTTGGGCAATTGAATCTCATGATTTTATAAATTCAGGACTTTCTCAAAGTGGATTATCTTCTATAGGTTATGATACACAAGTTGAAATAGGGAAAATTTATGGTAATCCAACATTAAGAACAATGAGACAAGTGTTTAATACGGAAATAATTCATGCATTTCAACCATATAGTTTAGAAGCCACATCAAATATTATAAATTATTTTGAAATATCTATGGATTTTTATAGTGATATAGATGCAAATAATCAAGTTTGGCAAATTAAAGAAGTGTTAACAACTGTGGCATTGATATGTTCATTAGCAACATTAGTGCCGATAGCATCACTACTTTATGCAATTCCATTTTTTAAAAAATCACAAAAAGATCCAATTATGACATCTTCAAAGAGAACAAAATCACAATTAGCTATTTATATAACAATATTTATTTTGGCCGCAACATTTGCTGCACTGACATATTTACCAAGTAGTCAATTATCTTTTGATTTATTTCCTGATGCAAGCAATTCCATACCAACTTGGTTTTTTCCACAAAGAATGACCAATGCTGTCATGATATGGGCTGTTATCAGTGGCTTCTTTTCATTGCTTTTGTTTATTGTTGGTCATTTTATAAATCAAAAGATAAAAAAAGAAAAAATTCCAACTAAGTCATGGGGATTAAGTATTTCATTTGAAAATGTTATGAAAACAGTGTTATTAGGAATTATAGTTATTGTTTTATATTTTATAATTTTAATGATTGTCTATAGTATATTTCATGTAGATTATCGATTTATATTTATTATGTCAGTTAGACGTGTTAATTTGAAAACAGTCCTTCAGTTATTGATGTATTTTCCATTATTCTTTGTATTTTATTTTTCAAATTCAATTAGAGTTAATGGAGGTCAAATGGATGGTAAATTGCCAGAATGGATAAAACTGATATTAGCAGGATTTATGAATATTGCTGGATTAGCAATGTTATTATTAATTCAATATATTAGTTTTAGTTCAACAGGAACAATTGCTTTTACAGAATTAGCTGACGGTACGACGCAATGGTTATATATTAATATATTATTTACCTTATTACCTGTAATGTTTTTAATGCCATTATTTAATAGATGGTTTTATAAACTAAGTGGAAACAGTTATTTAGGGCCCATTATTATATGTGCAATATTTGTGATGATTGCACTTAGCAATTCGGTTGCATATATTCCAAATTGATTATTAAGATACTAAAAGGGAGAAAAAAATGAAAAAAATAGTTGTATTTAGTTTTATGTTTTTATTACTTATTGGTTTAACGTCTTGTAAAAATTCTCAAGATGAAACAATGACTTACACAGTAACTTTTGATACAGGTGGTGGGTCATTGATCGAATCTCAAGAAGTTGAAAACGGAAGAAAGGTTACTGAACCCATTAATCCAGAAAAAGAAGGATATGTGTTTAGTGGTGATTGGTATAATGGCTCATTTGTTTGGAATTTTTCAGTTGATATTGTTACTGAAAATGTGACACTTACAGCTGAATGGTTATTAGTATCGACTGTACCACAAAATATAGAATTAACTCAAGAAGCATTTAGTTCTAATATTACATGGATTCAATCTGATGCAGCTGATCAAACATTTAATGTTTATATTAAATTAGAAGACAGTTTAACTTATGAATTATTACAAGGAAGTATTTCTATTGAAGAAGGAGAAGTTATTGATGCTGTGACATTTACTCCTGATGTTTTACCTCAAGGTGGAACATATTTTGTAAAAGTTGATACTGGTGTTGAAAATGCTGAAAGCGAGTCTCTTGTTTTTGGTGGTGCAGGAACAACCGAAAATCCATATATGGTTAATGATATTTTAGATATTTTAAGTATTTTAGATAATTCAGAATTATCTGATAAAAATTTCCTTCAAGTAGCTGATATACTTACCACAGTAACTGATCCAATTGAAATAAATGATGATAGAAAAATTGAGTTTAATGGTATTTATGATGGAGGAAATTATGTCCTTTCATTTACAGGAAATGGTGGATTTTTCCATGAAATTACTAATTCAGGTGTTGTTAAAAATTTAGTGGTTGCAGATACGACGCAATTAAGTGCATCAGAAAACAATTTATATTCAATTGATGTAATTGCAGATTCTAATGCGGGATTAATTGAAAATGTAGATTCAAGAGCATCTATATCAAATGCAGCACTTCAAGGTGAGTTACCAGTGTTTACATCAGTTGATACAACAAACACTACGACTGGAGCAGGTGGTATTGTTGGTGTGAATTTAGCTGAAGGATCAATTATCAATGTTTCTGTTGGTGGTAGTGGTAGTGTTAAAGCAGGTCGTGGTATTGGTGGCGTATCTGCATATAATTATGGTTTAATTGAAGGAGCTAATGTAACTGCAACATTACCTGCAGGTAATCAAGCAAATAGTGGAAAAAGTTCTAATACATACTCTTATGGTGGTGGCATTACTGGATTTAATTTTGGTACGATAACTGAATGTGTTGTATCAGGTAGAGTATTTGCACAAAGTGCATATAGTGCAACAGGCGATGGTAATGAAGGTAAAAATGTTGCTTTTGGTGGTATTGCAGGATATAACGAAGGTACAATTTCCAATTCATCATTTGCAAGAACAATGTCATCAAAAGAATTTATTGATAAAACTCAAGCAGAAGTATTAGGAGATTCAGTAAATAATTTAGGTGTAGCATCAATTAATGGCGACATGTATGTGGGTGGAATTGCAGGAATTAATGCTGGCTCAATTTCAAATGTTTATGTTGGTGGTGCTTTAATTTCAGCTCGTGATTACGTTGGTGGCATAACTGGCTTGACATTAAATGCTGGATCTATTACAAATAGTTATGTTTTTGCAGAAATTGCAGTTAAAGATGAAAGTGGTTTAAAAATTACTGAATTAAATGATAAAACAACATTATCAACATATGATATTGCACCTAGTGGTTATGATGTTAATACTACAGTATATAAAGCTTTGATAAATTCTAGTACTAGCAATCAATGGGTTCCAGGTGATTTAGATGAACCAGTTTTACCAGATTTTACAACAAATGATTTGACAATTTTAGGTATTGCATTTGCAGAAAATGGTTTATTACAATGGCAAAATGGCGTAGTTACTGGCGTGGACATTACATTAGATAGCATGGTTATTGCTTATGGTGCAACAGAAACTATTGATTATAGCATAACACCAAGTAATGCTCCGGATTCAATGACTTTATGGACATCAAGTGATGAAGCAATTGTTGAAATTATTGGAGATGGTATGATTAAAGGTGTTGGTGCAGGGGAAGCAGTAATTACTGTAACAACAAGAGATGGTGGATATATTGATACAATAAATGTTACAGTTGAAGACTATGTTCAAATTGATTCTACAAGTATTTCTGCAGGTGATTATGTATTACCAGAAACTAATAATTCTGATGTTCGTTTTGATATAGCAATTGGTACAGAATTAACTTTTACAGTTGAAATTCTACCTATAGACGCAGATTTTCAAAACTATACAATAACTGCTTCTAATTCAAGAGCGGAAGTTGTTGAAGATACAGTAACATTTGTTTACGGAAGTACTGGTCCAGGGAAAGTTAGTATTGTTATTACATTTGAAGATGCATCGGTTGATTCTTTAGAATATCGATTTACAACATTTGAAGATAGTTCTAATGAAGAAGATATCTTAATTGCTTCTGTCGAAATTACAGCAGATACATTGACATTACCAGAAGCTAATAATACTGATGATCGTCTAGAAGTTTTAATAGGTACACAAATGGCGTTGACTGTTATTATATTGCCAGATGATGCATCTAATCAAAATTATACAATTACCGTTTCAAACTCAAGAGCTGAAGTTAATGGTCAAATAGTTACATTTCTATATGGAAATACTGGTCCGGGAAGTGTCACAGTTACTCTAACTTTTGAAGATACGACAATAGGTACAATAGAATATCGATTTACAACAGTAGAAAGTGTTTCATAAAAATATAAAAAGAAAGATGTGTTAAATATGAATATTATGGATAAATCTTTAAAATTACATTATGATTTAAAAGGTAAAATTGAAATAAAAAGCAAATATGATATTAACAACAAATTAGATTTATCGTTGGTGTATACACCTGGTGTAGCGAGCAGTTGTCTAAAAATACAAGCAGAACCTGATGAAGCATATAAACTTACATCAAAGCATAACACAGTTGCAGTTATTTCTGATGGATCAGCAGTTTTAGGTTTAGGTAATATAGGACCTTTAGCAGCAATACCTGTAATGGAAGGTAAATGTGCATTATTTAAAAGATTTGCTGGTGTAGATGCAATACCAATTGTCTTAGATACTCAAGATACTGAAGAAATTATTAAGACAATTACATATTTAGCACCATCGTTTGGTGGTATAAATCTTGAAGATATTAGTGCACCCAGATGTTTTGAAATTGAAAGACGCTTGCGTGAGTTATTACATATTCCAGTTTTTCATGATGATCAGCATGGAACAGCGATTGCTGTAGGATCTGCTTTATTAAATGCATTAAGATTTTTAGGAAAAAAAATCGAAAAAGTTAAAATTATTGTTAATGGTGCAGGTAGTGCCGGTGTAGCTATATCAACATTTTTGATGAAACTCGGTGCTAAAAATATAGTGGTTTGTGACCGATTTGGAATTATTAGTACTGATGATGAAAGATTAAATGAAACACAAAGAAATCTTGCGAAAATTTCAAATCCAAATAAAGAAAAAGGACTACTCATAGATGCTTTTTTGGATGCTGATGTGTTTATTGGAGTAAGTGCTGGTCACATTGTTAATCAAGATATGATTCACAAAATGAATAAAGATGCGATTGTGTTTGCGCTTGCAAATCCAATGCCTGAAATTGAACGCGAAGATGCATTAAATGCAGGTGTTAGAATTTATGGTTCAGGTGTTTCAAATCAACCCAATCAAATCAATAATGCTATTGTGTTTCCAGGGCTATTCAAAGGTGCTTTAGAATCTAAAATTGAACAAATTACTGAAGACATTGAAATTGCTGTATGCTATGCTTTAAGTAATATTATTCCACAAAACGAGTTGAACGAAGAATATATTATTCCTGATATATTTAATGAAGATATTAGTAAAACTATTATAAGAGCAGTATATAAGGTAAGCCATAAACAATGAAAAAAATCATTATATTATTTATATTGCTTTTTGCATTAGCATCATGCAGTCCTGAAGAAAATACAATTGTTGTTGATAATGATTTGAAAATTAAAACATTATCAGCCGATAAACTTTCAAGTTCGTATGTTTCTTGGTATGGTAGACATGAATATAAAGATAATCAAATGTATTTTTACAATACAGCAACAGGATTTAAAATAGAATTTATAGGTAGTGCGATTAGTATTGATTTATTATTGACAGACAAAAACAATGACATTTATTTTTCGACGGCTAAAGATGAGGCATCATTATTAGATGGTGATATCTTTGTATTAAGTGAAGAAGAACAAACTTTATTGGTTACTTATGACACATATGAATTACATCAATTTGAATTGGTAAAAAGAAGTGAACCGGAAGATGGGATTACTTCAGTAATGACTTTTGAAACTAATGGTGAATTTCAAGAAGTTACAATTGATGAAATGCAAACACATTTTTTACTTATAGGTGCTTCTGGTATTTCAGGGCATGGAGCTTTAGGTAATGCAGGTGAAGCAAGAACAACGGAAAATTCTTCATCTTTACATTCTTTTGGATATTTAACTGCAAATCAATTTGATGGAAGTTTTGAATTTGTTAGTAATTCAGGATGGGGTTTAGCATTTGGATATAATGACACGACAGGAAAAAATAATATTGTAAAAGCTTATGAAAGTGTTGGAATTGATGCTGACGAACAAATAGTAAGTACAACTTATGATCATGAAGTTGTCCCAGATGTTATTATTGTTAATATTGGTGGAAATGATTATAGTGCTGTGATTAATAAACTTACTGGTTTTTCTAAAGAAGAAAAAATTCAAGAATTTAAAACGGCAGTTCAGACATTTATCCTTAAATTACGAGCAGATGCACCTAATGCCCATATTTTTTGGACAATGACTGAAGGATCGTTAAATGGTGCAGCGGCTGTTTCTGCAATAAGCCTGCTATCAGCCTCAGATCAAAATTATGTTCATGTGGTTGTGATATTAGGTGTAGGAGATGAAAATACAGCGGTAGGTGCTGATAATCATTGTAGTTATGAAACACATTTATTATCTTCAGAAATACTTGTTAATGAAATAGAATCATATACAGATTTAATTGCTAAAGAATAACAGTTTATTACTGTTATTTTTTATTTTAAATGAAGTTAGAACATAAAAATGTTATACTTTTAAATGAAAGAGTAATGATTTAAAATGAGGAGATTATATATGAATCAATTATTAGATAACCAAAAAACATTTTATCAAACAAATCAAACGCGCTCATATAAATTTAGAAAAGATCAATTGTTAAAATTAAAAAATGCGATTAAGCAATATGAAAATGAACTTAAAGAAGCATTATATAAAGATTTAAATAAATCTTCATTTGAAGCATATACAACGGAAATTGGATTTACATTACATTCTATTACAAATGCAGTTAAGCACCTTAAAAAATGGATGAAGATTAAAAAGCAAAAAACGCCTATTTTTATGTTTGGGACAAAATCATATGTCATGCCTGAACCCTATGGACAAGTTTTGATTATAGCGCCATATAATTATCCAGTGCAATTGGTATTAGAACCACTTGTAGGGGTGATTGCTGCCGGAAATACATGTGTAATTAAACCCAGTGAATATGCAAGTGAAGTAGAAAAAGTATTAGTAAAAATGATTACTAACACATTTGATAAATCATATATAGCAATTGTTACAGGTGATTATACAGTAACTTCAGAATTATTAGATCATCGATTTGATTATATATTTTTTACAGGGTCAACACGTGTTGGACAAATTGTTTATGAAAAAGCTAGCAAATATTTAACACCAGTAACTTTAGAATTAGGTGGTAAAAGTCCTACAATTGTCGATGAGACAGCAAATCTAAAAAAAGCAGTATCAAGTATTGCATTTGGTAAATTTATGAATGCTGGACAAACTTGTATTGCACCTGATTATATTTATATTCATGAAAGCAAAAAAGATGAGTTTATTGATTTACTAAAAATCGAAATAGAAAAAAGATATGGCAATGCTGAGACTTTTGGCCATATTATTCATCAAGGGCATTTTAAACGATTAATAAATTTAATTGATCAAGATAAAGTTGTATATGGCAATCAAGTAAATAGTGATAAGAACTATATATCTCCAACGATTTTAACAGATGTAACACTAGATGATAAAGTGATGAAAGAAGAAATCTTTGGTCCAATTCTTCCAATATTAACATTTAAAAATATTGATGAAGTTATTCATACGTTAAAGAATGCGGAGAAGCCATTAGCATTATATATATTTTCTAAAAATAAAACTAATATTCAAAAAATGTTAAATGAATTATCGTTTGGTGGTGGTGCAGTAAATGATACCATTATGCACGTTTCTAATGGCAATATGCCATTTGGTGGTGTAGGTCAAAGCGGTATGGGTTCATATCATGGAAAAACGTCATTTGATACATTTAGTCATATGAAGTCATATGTCAGTAAAAAGATTCATTTAACATTGGCATATCCCCCATATTCTCAATCACGAGAAAAAATGGTGAAAAAATTTCTAAAATAAAAAGATTTTAATATATATAATAAGTATAAATAGAGCTCGTTTTTTATAGGGCTCTTTTGTTTGTTATGAATAGTGATATAATAATATAAAAGAGAGGGAAACTTTATGTCATATATTCAAGTTGATAACTTATACAAGACTTTCCATAAATCTAAATTTGATGTTAAAGTATTAAAAGACATTAATTTAAAAGTCGATGAAAATGAATTTGTTTCCATTGTTGGGCCATCAGGATCTGGAAAGACGACATTATTATATGTTCTTAGTGGTTTAGAAACTTATGATCGAGGGTCTCTTTTATTATTTGATAAAGAAATGAAATCATATACTGAAAAGGAAAAAGCAGATTTACGTTCTTTTGAAATAGGGTTTGTTTTTCAGTTTTATCATTTAATTCCCAATTTAACTGTATATGAAAATGTCGAATTGGCTGCTGTGATTGGCAAGCAAGCTTCAAAAAGTGCTATTTTAGAAACATTAAAAATGGTTGGTATGGAACAAGAAAAAGATAGTTATCCCGCACAATTATCTGGGGGGCAACAACAAAGAGTCGCCATTGCAAGGGCATTAATTAATGATCCTAAAATTATTTTTGCTGATGAACCTACAGGTAATTTAGATTATCAAACAGGTTTACAAATTATGGAATTATTTCAATCTCTTCATAAAAATCAACATAAAACGATATTTATGGTAACTCATAATATGGATACGACTAAATATGGCACAAGAATTTTATCTATGCTTAGTGGAAAGGTTATAAAAGATGAAAAAAATAATTCGTAAAGTTTTTTTTATCTTTAAATTTTCTTTTAAAAATATCGGAGCTCACCCGTTACGGTCTTTTCTTTTAGCACTGGGATTTATTGGTGTATCCTTAACTTTATTTTTGGCAATAAGCATGCATAGTGTGATGTTTAGTTTTTACTATGCTAAAGTTGAAGATGTATATCAAGATACGGATATGATTTTAGAAGTTAGCAATCAAAGCGATTCACGGTTTTTTTCAATAAGTCACTTTACGGATCAAGAAATTAGTCAAATGATTGATGATTATGATGCCTTTTTTGAATTTGATGTCTTAATTACACATAATCAAGATAAAAATTATGTTCATGTGTTTGCTTCAGATATAGCCTCATTAAAAAACATTTCAGGGGCAAATCAAATTGATATAGAATCATTAAATAGCAATGAAGTAATTATTACAAAATCATATGCACAAAATAATAATTTATCAATATCAGATACGATTTCAATTCAAGCCAGTGATACATCAAAAACATTTATTATTGTTGATATTATTGAAGATGCCCATCAATTTACGGGGCAAAGTATCTTTATTGATAAAAACACTTCATTATCCTTTTTTTTAGAGTCACTTAGTCCTTTACTTGCGTCATTTCCGCAAACATTATTAAATCGATTATATAATCGCGTATATATTAATTTAAATTCAGAATATACTTATGATGCTGCCGCTGATGTATTTAAAACAGTTGATGCATATAAAGCACTATCATATGTTGAAACTTATAATATGGCAGAAATCAATACAAATGTTGATCAAGCAACCGCACTTTTTGATGTTGTTATTATTTTTGTTTTTATGGCAATTGTTTTAGTGTTAGAAACTACGCTTATTGTATATTTTAATGATAAGAAAAAAATGAGTGGTATTATTCAAATATTAGGTGGAAAAAAAACTTTTTCATTATCGGTTATGCTTATTGAATTATTTATATTTGAGCTTATGGCACTTATTTTTGGTAAAATATTCACCAATCTAATTATTAAAAAAGGTTTAACTTTTTTAGGTTCAAGTAGAATTTATCAATTGTCACAAACACAGATAATTGAATCTTGCGCAATGAGCATTTTTGTATTTGTAATTTTTATTTTGATTCACTTTATTAAATTTAAGCAAGATGGCGATATAAAACAATTACAAGACAAAGGCCAAGAAAAAAATATGCATATTGTTAAGCAATTCATTATGGTCATTTGTGCAATTGTTTTATACTTTGTGTTTAAATTAACATTTGTATATTCACTCATTGGGAAATATTGTTCTATTTTTCAAATAGTGATTGCTTTATTTGTACTGTATGAATTAAGTTATCTAATTATTAATTTGTTATCGCTAATAAAATTTAAACATAAACAATTTAAAATACATCAATTGTTATTTAATAAAATGATACATAAAAAACAATTTTATCATTATATATCGATGGTCTTAACTGTTTTTATTATGATTACATTATTATTATTTACTATAGATCATATGCAAAATAGAATCGATCGATTAACAAACGAATATCAATTTGATTTAGTTATAACAAGAATAATGAATAATGAAGATGATGTTTTACAAAGTGTTGTTCAGATGGAAGATGTTGATGATGCAGTTTTAGTAGGATATTAT
>Ga0172378_10001693_pt1 | contig 20469 bp, 24 predicted proteins | sample GrowelOW332metaG_FD_119755 | JGI IMG/M metagenome (GOLD analysis project Ga0172378, IMG submission 119755) | Groundwater microbial communities from an aquifer near a municipal landfill in Southern Ontario, Canada - Pumphouse #3_1 metaG | ecosystem: Environmental > Aquatic > Deep subsurface >... | reverse complement strand
TCAATTCCTCCTGGGCCCATATACAGATTAAACGAAATGGAATCTGCAATAGAAATTCTGGGAGAAAAATAGCCTCTTAATCCAATAACTTCATTTCATTAATCTCTTTAGAAGAAATCGCAACTCCAGAATATTTTAACGCATAAAGCAACGCATCTAAAGTTGAGTTATTTTTCTTGTAATCATACAAATTGTTCTTATATGCAAAATATACCAGCTCAGTAGATCTAATAAATTTGAAATGTTCAAACTCCCTAAAATTTTTAGAAGACATTAAAACCGGAGTATGAAGCTTCCTTTCCATTATTTGTTTCAAATTTTCTGGAGATTCGGTGAATAAACGAGTAGCCCTCTCATCAATAACAATCAAATTATCACATTTACAAAGATTTGCGAAAGCCAAACAAGAAGCCTCTCCAGAATGAACAATACTTAAAAATTTACCATCTGCCTTATACGAAGAATTGGTAAGTTTCAAAATTCTTTTCTCCTCCTTATCTAATGCATTATTACTAACAAAATCAGAAGACAAATTTAATATCTTCTTGTCTATCATTGTCTGCAATTTTACCGCCTCTAACTTATATTTTTTAATAAGCAATGCATTGTCAATCGTTTCTTTTTTAACTGATGGCGTTACAACAAAAACCACATCAGAGAATTTTTCTTTCAAAATCTCTATCGTGTGAAGTAATCCATTTAACGATAAAGAAATTAACGGACCCGCATCTAAAATTAAAATTTTCATTTAAAAAAATTCTCCACCAATTTTACCCTATCCCTAACTGGCAATGCCTCGTTAAGATGTGACTCAGAAACCGTTGATTGTCCTATATAACCTGCCAAATCCCATAACGAAATACCCAAAAGCTCAGCCGTTTTCTCCGAAGACAATCCATGCTCATATAATTTAAACGCCTTATTTATTCCAGCTTTATAAAAAACATCCCTAATATAAGCAGATAAGCTCCCTTTTATTTCATTAATAGAATTTCTTATTTTTCCCATAGAAAGCAAAAACTTTTCAAACTCTCCAGTAGAAATATATTCTATGCTCAAATCAAGATTTTTTATAGTAGTGCTATAAAATTTATCCCATCCCTCCATTTGCCTATATTTATCTCTCTCTATAATTTTTGCCAACGAATATATTACAACCGCGACAACAATATTATCCGCATCCTGATAAATCGCCGCAGAGTGAATAGTTTGGTCGGAAAGTGTTTTTAATTTATAAGAATCCTTCTTTTCGATAGCATCCTTTGCTTCGGTCAAAATTCTAAGTATATTATCAGCCTCATTCATAAATAATTAAATACTAAAGATTATTTAAAGTTAATCTCTTTGAAATAATCCCCACCAGGCCACACCCATTCTTTCTTTAAATTCCCCTATTTGCTTTTCTTTCTCCTTTTTAAAAATATATTTATCTTTTCCAGATAATTTAATTAAATTTGCGACATACTCCCCACCCAAGAAGTGTGGAAGAATTACATAATCCGCTCCAGCTCCATAAAGCTCCAATGCATCTGTGGTGTTACTAGATGTAACTATTATCTTAATATCTGTTTTCTTAGCTCTAAGATTACTCAACAGCCCCATATTTATCTCCTTATCTGGTATTGTTGAAACAACCAACTCTACTGATCCAAAATCAATTTCTTCTATCAGCCCCAAATTAGATATATCTCCATATATACAATTAAGCTTTTTGCTTCTAAGTTTTTTAACTCTTTCCGGATTAAAATCCACTATTAAATACTCTTTTTTAGACTTAACGAAAGATTTCATTATAGAAAAACCAATTCTATTTTCTCCAAATAAAATATACTTGTATTTTTTATTTAAGATTTCCTTTTCTTTTAGTGTCTTCTTTTCAAATATCGAAAGCAGTAAAGCTATTCTATTAAAAATTTGATCCGAATAAATTATCATATACGTAGAACCTGCAATTGTTATCAAGCCAATTATGGTTACAAAAGATAAAATCTGCTGAGGTAATTGCCCCATTTTAACACCCAATGCTATTAATATTAAAGAAAACTCCGATATCTGTGCAACCGTAAGTCCAGCCATAAATCCAGTTTTTTTACTATATCCCATATATCCCATTAAAACCATAACAATAATCGGATTCCCAATTAAAATAAACAATGAAAAAATTATAGCCGGAACAATCAGCCCAGAGATATCTGAAAAAATCATTTGACTACCCAATGTCAAGAAAAACGAAATAATAAAAAAGTCCCTAAGAATCTTAAGTCTAGAACTAATTTCATAACTATACGGAGACATTGATAATAAAATTCCAGCTATTAATGCCCCAACTTCTATTGACAATCCCAAAAACGCAAAAAGAGCAGAAAATCCAAGTCCCCAAGAAATCGCAAATATAAAAAGAAACTCACTCGATTTAGCAAAAAAATCACTCAATTTTGGCAAAACATATATGCTAAACGGAAACAACAAAGCAAAGACTAATCCCGTTTTTAATAATATTGAAATTAAAACCCCGCTTGCATTTCCACCAGATGCGAATGCAGATAAAACAATTAAAATAATCATAGCCACTAAATCTTGAACAAGTAAAAACCCTATAGAAACTTTACCATAAAGTTTTTCTAAAGCATCCTTATCCGAAAGAAGTTTCATAATAATAATCGTGGAAGAGAATGTTAAGGCCACTGCAATATATATGGCCGAAACAGGAGAAAACCCAAAAGCAATTGCAATGAAATATCCTATCAACGAAGTAAATACAATTTGTCCGAGTCCCGTAATTAAAGAAATCTTCCCAACATCTTTAATAACCTTAGGAGAGAGATGCATACCCACCATAAAAAGCAAAAATGCAATTCCAATTTCAGAAAAAACAGAAAATGTTTCAGATTGCCTTATCAAGTCCAGAAATAATGGCCCCGTTAAAATTCCAGCAATTATATATCCAATAATAAGTGGCTGTTTTAGGATTATCATTATAAACGACACTACCAAAATAACCAATAAAATTAAACAAAACCGAATAAATACTTCCTGCATACAACAGAATAACAAAAAGTTTTTATAAACCTTTCCAAATAACCCCACATACGCACAAACCACTGTCAACTCCGAGTACTATGTACAATACTCAAATACCCAGATAATTCTCATTATTTACCAGAAAAATTAAATAATCTAGAAAAAATTCCCTCGATCTTTGGCTTAGAATCATATGTGCCAATTATTTTTCTAGCAATCTCTATATATTTCTTAGAAACTTTACTATTTGGATAAACATGAACAACCGCATCTCTTCTATTCAACGCCTTTTTTACAGCAGCATCTTCAGGAATCAATCCTATAATCGGTGCTTCTAGCATAGACTTAATAGATGCCAAAGACATCTCATAATTTTCATTCTTATGTCGTGTTACAATAATTCCTTTAACTTCCTTGCCCCTCTCTTTTGCAACCTTAATAGCCTTTAATGCATCGGTAACAGATGGCATCTCTGGATTTGTAACTACAATAATTTCTTCGCCCGCATCCATAGTAGCAATTGCTTCTTCCGAAAAACCAGCTGCAGAATCTAAAATAACAAAATCAGCCATATCTTTTAATTGTCTAATGATAGCTGGAATTTTTTTAGTATTGAAATTTGTAATTTCTTTGACAGACAAAGAAGATGGAACAATTTTCGTACCAGAAACATGTTCATAAATAGCATCCGCAATATCTGCCTTTCCTTTCAAAACATTGTTTAATGTAACTGGAACAATCGGCGCCCCCAAATGAATTCCTATGTTTGGAGTATTAAGATTGACATCAACAACAACAACGTCCTGCCCCAACTTATTCAATGCGGCTCCTAGATTAATTGCAGTAGTAGTCTTACCAACACCGCCTTTTCCTGAAACAATAGCTATAATTCTTCCCATCTTATGCAGAAAGAAAATGCTTAACTTCACTTATAAATCTTTCGAGGACCTCAGAATATTCTTTTAACTTTTCTAAATTAACCTCTGTAACTCTGCCCGGTTCAACAACCTTCAAACAAACATTCTTTCTGAACTCTCCTTCTCTTGTTTTGGTTAAATCTGGCACTCTCTTAAAAAAAATATAAACAGGAACGACTTCTTGAATAGTTTTATATTTCTTTAAGTAAGTTTTAACAAACTCTATCTTCTGTTTTGGAGAGTCTGGCATCTGCTTTATCACGCCCTCATCAAACATTTTTTGAATCATAACGTCAAAAGACAACTCAATCATGCTTTTCCATCTCGCAATTAAATTCAGAATTACATCACATGTCTTAGTGTATTTCATGCTTACATACATAAGGTGGTCTGCACTAGTCTTTTCTTTTAATATTTCAGTTATCATAATTGTCCCCAATGAAAATGTGTAATAATCCAAAGAGCACCCTAGTATTTATACCTTACGATTTAATTTAATTCTTAAAATTCTAAACTATTTTAACTCTAAAATCGCCATAGCAATATCGCCATCATTTTCTTTCAAGAATTTTACCACTTCTTCCTTGGATTTACCAGTTTTTTCAACAACCATATTAACGTCTTCCTCATTAAAAGAAACCGTTTCTTCTTCAGATTCAACTCCAGAAATCTGATAGGATGCCTGACCCTGCATAACTACTCTCATAACAGAAGGTTCTTCAATAATAATATTTTTATCTGCACACTCAATAATAACTCTTTTAGCTCTTATATCTGTCTGGGCTATGCCCATTTTTTTCATCATTCCTTGAATTTGCTTAGGATTAATATTGCCGAACATTATGCTATTGGAAAAAATATATTTAGAAAAAGCACGAAAGCGATAACTACTATTATCATTACAACAACCGCGGACGGACTAATCTTAAATTTGGAATTATATTCTTCTTTAAAACGAGTAATTCCTCCACCGAAACCTGCCGAAAGTGTATTTTCTGCCATAGTCAAAAAAAGAATAAAGTATTTATAAACTTAATCAAACTATAAAAAAAATGACATATCTAATAGGAATAGATGATGCTGGAAGAGGCCCCGTAATTGGACCCATGATTCTCGCCGGAATACTTATCAAAAAAGAAGATGAACACAAATTAAAAGAAATGGGTGCAAAAGACTCCAAATTACTATTACCAACAAAAAGAAAAGCTTTGTCCTTAGAAATTAAAAAGAATTATCCATATCACGCAGAAATTACATACCCATCAGAAATAGACGCAAGTGACAATCTAAACAATTTAGAAGCGATAAAAGCCGCAATGATCATTAACAAATTAGCTGATAAAATAAAAGAAGATATAGAAGTTATAATAGACTGTCCATCTGTAAACATAAAAGCCTGGAATTCTTTCGTAGAAAAACTAGTAATCAATAAAAAAATCAAAGTTGTCTCCGAACATAAGGCAGATTTTAATCACCCATCTGTTTCAGCTGCGTCCATTATAGCCAAAGAAATCAGAGAAGATGAAGTTTCAAAAATTAAAAAAGAATTACAAATAGATTTCGGCTCAGGATACCCAGCAGACCCAAGAACAATCGATTTTATAACGAAAAATTTCGATAACGAAAAATTCTCTGGAATAATAAGACACTCTTGGGGAACCGTAAAAAAACTCAAAAACAATCAAAAAAAATTATTTTAAATTTCCTTTGCCCTTTTTGCTTCATTAAAAAGAAGAACTATGCTCAAAATTTCTGCAGCCAATAACGCAAAAACACCAACAAAAATAATTAATGTACAAACACCTACAATATTTAGAATACCTATGGTTTTTGCATATTCTACTTTTTTACCAAACTTTATGAATGCAACGCCGAGTAATATATAATAAATTAAAAAAACTATAATAATGGTAATAATAACAAAAAAGACTGGCATAAACACATTGAATAAGTTAGCTGAAAAATCATCTTTAGCTTGAGAAATTTGCTCATCTGTAGAATTATTAGCTATTAAATTTGCAATTGTCTGATTATAATCTGCAGAGGTCTGATTTATGCTTGCAATATAATCTGAAGCAATATATGGTACACCGAAAATGCCAACATCAAACAATACCATAAGGATAATACCAACAATGACCAGTGCTCCAAACATTTTATTTTTATATTTTTTGCTCAAAGAATACATCGCATTAAAAATAAAAAAGTAGCCAACTAATATAAGTGGGAAAGTGACATAAAATATACCAGAAAAAACTCCAGAAAAAAACATATTAATAAAAGTTAAAACAATAATTTCAATAGAAGCAAATCCACCCAGCATAAAAGGTTTACTAATCCAGTCTAAATTTTTGGCACCACTTTTCTTCTTCATAAACCAGATAAAGAACCGTTATTTTATAAATCTTCTCTTAATGACAACTCACAAATCCTTAAAAATCCTAAATACCAGATATACACATGGGTCATATAAAAAAATTGGTGTTACAAGGTTTCAAATCATTCGCAAGAAGAACTGAAATCCCATTTGAAAATGCAATGAATGTTATTGTGGGGGCAAATGGCTCTGGAAAATCTAACGTAGCAGACGCCCTTTGTTTTGTACTTGGAAGAATTTCTATTAAATCTATACGAGCTGCAAAGGCCGCAAATCTATTGTTCTCCGGAAATAAAAATTACAAAGGAACAAACGAAGCGTCTGTTGAATTAGTTTTTGACAACATGGACGGAGAATTCGCAATAAATACGACCGAAGTTTCCATCAAAAGAATTGTAAGAAGAAACGGACTTTCAATCTACAAAATAAATAACGAAACAAAAACCCGTCAAGAACTTATTGAATTAATAGCACAAGCCGGAATTGACCCGAACGGATTCAATATTGTAATGCAGGGAGACATTATGTCCTTAGTTAAAATGGGGAACGACGAAAGACGAAGAATAATAGAAGATGTTGCCGGAATTGCAATTTACGAAACTAGAAAGCAGAAATCTCTTTCTGAACTAGAAAAAACAGATGAAAAAATAAAAGAAATATCCGCGATTTTAAGAGAAAAAAATTCCTATCTAAAAAGCTTAGAAAAAGATAGACAAGATGCACTAAATCATCAAAAACTCCAAGAATCTCTGAAAAGAAACAAAGCTACATTAATATCTAAAACAATAAAAGAAAAAGAAAAAGAGGTACTATCCATAGAAAAAATAATGGACGAAAACCGAAAAGACATTGAAACAATAAGGAAAAAAATAAAAACACGACAAGAGGAAATTAATCAACTTCAAGAAAAAGTTAATAAAATAAATAAAGACATACAATTATCCACAGGAGAAGAACAAGAATCTCTATATAGAGAATTATCAGACCTCAAGGGGAAACAAGCCGGGCACGAAGCCAGAAAAGATAATTATGAAAATAGGCTAAGAGAAAATTTAGATAAAGAAAACACCTCTAAAAACAAACTAAAAATCCTAGAAAAAGAAATTTCCGAGATAAGAATTGTAAGCCCTGAAATTAAAAAACAACAAGAAAAATTAAAAGAAATACAAGAAAAATTTGATATCTTGGAAAAGAAAAGAAGATTGTTTTATGTAATCAAATCCGAACTATCTACATTGGAGAATAAAAAAGAAGAGAAAAACAAAAGAATTATCGGATATAACAAAGAACTCGAAATAATTGAAAAAAATATAAATCAAATCTTTGAAGAAATTAAACACGAAAAATCCCACGAAAAATCTAGCGCATTGAAAAATGAAACATTAAAAAAGATTATTGAATATAAAAACGAAAAAATAGAAATAGAAAAAAGCACATTAGAAATAGAAAAAAGAAATGCAATTCTAGAGCAAGCCATAAAAAGAGAATCCAAACTAACACAAGATATACGTGGACTAGATGTCTGTCCAACGTGTAAAAGTAAGGTTACAGACGAACATCGTAATTATGTAGTTTCAAATTCATCTAAAATGATTCTAAGTGCAGAAGAAGAATTGAAAGATAACACAGAAAAGAAAAAGAAAAACATTGCTAGATCAGAAGAATTATACGAAATAATCACAAAAGAAGAAAGAAAAACAAGAGAAATAGAAATTGATTTAATGAAAATTAAAAACGCAGAGGAAAAGAAAGAGGAAATAAAAAGAATAATAGAAAACAAAAAAGAGCAAGAAAACACTCAAACTGAACTTAACAAGAAAATATTAGAACTAAGACAAAAGTTTGAAGAATTGAAAAACATAGAAGAAGAATATGATGAAGAAAGACTAAAAATACAAGAACTATCCTCTTATGATACCGACGTAGACACAAACGTAGCACTAAAACAAAGAGAGTTAGAGAGATTAAAAATTGAACTAAAGACCATTGCAAGAGATTCCGAAGAAACTACGATTGAATTAAAATCAGTATCTGAAAAATTCGAAGAGATTAAAGAAATTTTAAAAATTAAAGAAGCCGAAGAACAAAAACTATATGAAAAATCTCAAAAACTTTTTACAACCAGAGACGAACTCCAAGACAAGCAAAAGGCAATTGAAACAGATGTAATGGGTATGCAGCATAAAATTAGAATATTCGAAGATAAAATAAATTCTGTCAATATACAAAAAGCCCAACATTCCGCACAACTAGAAAGCTTAAGATTCGATTTTAAAGAGTTTGAAACTGTAGAATTATTAGAAATACCAATTGAACAAGCAAGAATGAAAATCCAAGAAATACAAATAAGGTTAAGCCAGTTCGGAAATATCAATTCGAAAGCACTAGAAATTTATGACCAAGTTAAAAATGCCTGTGATCAAATCACTGAAAAAATGACGACAATCTCCACCGAAAAAGAAAAAATAATGAAAATTATCGGAGAAATTGACAAAAAGAAGAAAAAAGCATTCATGCAAACATTAGACGCATTGAATATTCTATTCACACGAAACTTCTCACAACTAAGTAAAAAAGGTGAAGTATTCTTAGAACTAGACAACAAAGAAGACCCATTCAGTGGTGGATTAAATATACTTGTAAAAGTTGGAAGAGGAAAAATGTTTGACATAACCTCTATGTCTGGCGGAGAAAAAACACTAGTTGCGCTCTCATTAATTTTCGCAATCCAAGAACATAAACCATACTGCTTCTATATCTTTGACGAAATCGATGCAGCACTAGATAAGCACAATTCCGAACTTCTAGCCGCCCTAATCAAAAGATATATGCTTTCAGGTCAATACATCGTGATAACGCACAACGACGCCCTAATAAGCGAAGCAACCACTCTTTACGGAGTATCTATGCAAGAAGGAATCTCCAAGGTAATTTCTCTTAAAATATAAAAAAGAAAAAAAGTTTTTTAATAAAAAAAGGATTCAAAAATAAAAATCCTAAATTATAAATTTTTAATAATAGCTAGTCTCAACTTCTTCAGAAGCAGGTTTATCTTTTCTTGTTAAAAGAAGGATAAGCGCTACCAAAAGAGCGATGAAAACAATGACAAGTATAACTGTTAATACAATTGCAGACAAAGAAGCTGTATAAGCTCCTGTTACATTTGCATTAAAAACTATGGATTGACCGTTAGCTTCTACTGTGAATGGATATACTCCCTTCTCAGCATCAGAAGATGCTGTCACAATAACTTGAACTGTTTTACTAGAACCTGCGTCTACAGTAACTACTGAAGGAACAGATACGGATAAATCAGAACCAGAAACTGCTTGAAGATTGTAAACAGCCACTGTATTAGCAGAGTTTACTAAAATCAATTCGTATGTCTTTGTTTGACCAGCTTTCATATCTTGGCCTTTTGTAGCAGCGATAGCTTGTGTTAATGTAGAAGCGCTTACTTTGATAGTACCTGCAACTGTTGTTGTAGAATCATCATCATAAACTTTCACAATTAATTCATATACGCCATCTTTAGCAGAACTTGGTATCTTTAAATTTAATACCTTTTGAACTGCATCGTCATCGTCACAGCCGTTTTCGCAATTTTCAATAGATACAAGGTCATCTAAATAACCCTTAGCAGAAATTCCTAATTCTGGGATTGCCACTACGACAAAACCATCATTGGAGTTTTCATACCCTCTATTCTTAATTACAACAGAAACCGGAACAATGTCGCCAGCAGAAACAGACATATCATAATCCAAGGAAACAACGTCTAATTCGTACGCATTTCTTTGAGCAAAGATAGTGTATGTTTGTGTATATGGAGCCATATCATCTGCAGATATTGTAACAGTTAAGTACAATGTATCAGTTAAATCGTCAAGTGTAGATGGAACTTCAAGATTCATAACGCCAGTTCTATAGATTCTGCTATCATTGATAACATTACCCACAAAAAAAGAATCATCAGAATCTGTCTCGCCATTAAGCTCAACTTCAACTTCTACGTCCTTAAGAGTTTCGTTCGATGTAAAATATACTCTTACAGGGAAAGTCTCTCCAGCAAATGCAGATAAATTCAAATCGTTATGGCCAATGTGATCAATTGTGATACCATCAACTGTAACGACAAAATCATCTATTGCATTACTTGTTACGGATGCTGCGGATGTAAAACTCAACGCAAATACAGCTAATACTGCCAATAAAGCAACTGAAAGTGTTTTTGTGTTCATTTTAGTTTTTATATAATTTAGTTAAAATAGAAACGTCATTTTCCTTTTTAAATCTTGTGTTTATGTTGTAACTATGTAATTACAAATATTTATAAATAGTATACGCGAGTATACGTAGTATACCTAAAAGATAGGAGTAAAAATGAAGCCCAAATCCAACATCACCACACTAAAACTTGAGAAAGAAACCAAAGAAAGACTTGAGAAGCTTCGAGAACACAAACGAGAAACATATGATGATATTCTTAGAAAAATTATGTACATCTTAAATACAGTTAGAGACGAACCCATTAAGGCCAAAACAATCCTAGAATTTATCGATGAAAAAAGGAAGAGAATGTTCGAAACCGAATTCAAAAAAGAAGAACGAGCAACTAAGAGTATACCAAACAAAACTCAAGGAAAAAACACAAAATGAAACATAAACCAAACTACCATCAATATGCAAGCCAACAACCATTAAGAAATCCAAATGCGGAAGCTTTACGAGAAAAAATAGATCAACTAAAAGCATTTCAAACACCAAGAATCGCCAAGGAGCTATACAACCTCATTTACGATTCCTTCGACAGGATTAAGCCATTAAGAACAAGATTATTTTGTCCGACAGAAAGATTTTATTTTCTAGACTTTAAAGAATCTGTACTAGAAGAACTTTATATCACATTTGAAGGGTTGATCAATAGCCCAATCTCCTCCGCAATATATATTCAAAAAGATCCAAACAATCCAAATGTGCCAGAAAACCTCTTTGGCATCACAACCTTACACGCAGAACAGGTTGAAGAATACTCGAGAGACATTCAACTTGGACGAATAAAAAAACATGAACGTGTTCCAATACGAATGGAATTTGCAAAAAAAAATGCATTGCAAATATATAATTTCTCAAAAATAGATTCCTCCCTTCTCTGGAAGTTAACACGATTATAACATCTTATTAGCCGCAATCGCATCCTCAACCGGGCTTGGTGCTTCACTAATTACAACAATATCTTTATCAAAAATTTTCAAAAATTTCAATAAATCCGACCACTCTTTTTTCTCCGTTTGTTTATGACTCTTCTCGCCTTTATCACCATAGATAATTCCAGAAAAATGACAATGCCAATGATCCAACCTACCCAACTCCTTCTTAACTAAATCAAATTTATTCATATCATATCTAGCCAAAATATGTGCAAAATCAATACAACAAGCACAACTAGTTTCTTTAACGAGTCTAGAAATTTCTTCAATTGAACCAAAAACGTTTATCTTTCCCATAACTTCCGGACATAACTCAACATTCAACTTTCTTTTTTTAACTTCTTCCACTAGTTCAATAATTGCGACTTTAATGTTTTCAAACGTTTCCTCGGGAGACATCTTTGAATAAAATCCAGCATGAAAAACTATTGACGTCTTATGCTTTGAACCCGCCGATAAATAATGTCCGATCTCACAACAATCTAAAATTCTTTTTTTGCTAGACTCTATCTTGGTTTTATCTAAAGAATTTAAATTAATATAATAGGGCGCATGAATACTCAAATAAATCCCTAGTTCCTTAGCCTTTAGCCCAATTTCCGTTGCACTATCTTTATCTAAATAAACTCCATAAGTAAACGCTAACTCACATGCGCCAATTCCACTTTTCGCATAAATCTCCAAATTAGAAATTGCCTCTCCCTTTCCGCCTAGTCCAGAACATCCTATTTTTATTTTTACCATAAATATTAAACGTATTACTTTATTTCCAATTAAATAATTAAGCCGCGGCACTAATCCCGTTATGGAGAAGACTTTGCTCAAGTGTTTCTGAGGAATATGGTACATATCTCTGAAGATGATCTAACTTCTCTTCAATTCTTTTAAGCCTTTCATCTTTTTCTTTTTCTACACGATCTTTTTTACGATTATTATAAATGTGATAAGCAAAGTCTCCTACCCTATAAACGCCATATGCACCAATAAGATAAGGAGCATTACGTGAAACCCAACCAAGCCCCTTAACTAAATATCCACCATATCTTGTAGTATAGTCATAAATTGTATCTGCCACAGAAAGAGCTTTCCCCATTTTACTAACTGTCGAATTTGGAATTAAGTTTAGTCCCGAACTTATACCTGATGCTGCTATATTTTCTAACTTATTTGAAATAGGATTAATTCTAGATGGTATAGGAATTGCAGGATGCGGATTAACGGCAATATTCCCGATACTCCTCATTGTTTTATCCATCCCCAACAGATCGTCTTTACCAAAAATTATTTTATTTGTTAGTCGTCCCATTTTTATCTGTTTTTTAATAATTTCGCAACGCTCGCATAGGTAACAAGCCCCTTAAGAATTCCCTTATCAACTACCGGAACAAAATAATTATCCTCTTTTATCATTTTCCTTAAGACAACTTCGCATTTTTCATTCACATCCACTACGAGTCTTAATGGCGAGCTCATAAAATCTTTTGAACTAATTTTGGATATGTCTTTTCCCTTAGCGACTACTCTATCATTAATATCTGTAATTGAAATTATTCCAACGGGAAATTTCTTGTTGTCCACGACAATAACCCTTCTTTCCTTAGAACTAGCCAATTTTTTTGCAACCTGAACAGCGCTATCTTCTAATTTAACTACCGCAGCAGGAAACAACTGAACGCCATTTAAATCATCACCAATATTTTTAATCATATGATACATAATCTTTGATTATATTTAAACATTTCTATCTAAATAAATTCCATAAGTAAACGCTAATCAGCCTGTCCCAATTCCACTTTTCGCATAACTCTCTAAATTAGAAATTGTATTCTTTCCCTTCAATTCAGAAAATCTAGTTTAATCATATTATTTAGTCAACGCAAAGTAAATTATCGTTAATACTTCTGCGCCAATCCCGACATGATAATAATCTATTCTCTGTATCATAAAAGAAAAAATCGGAAGAATAAAATCATCTCCACCAAAAAATACAAGTAATCCGCCAGACAAAATTATCCCCCAGCCGATAACTCCCAATATTGCAAAAAAGATATCCCATCCACGAAAGCTTTTTCTTCTGCTAAAAGACCGAACGGCCACAATAAAGAAACACACACTCATAATCACAAACCCCAACCAAAACAAATAAGCCGATGAAAAAACTCCGCCATTAAAAACAGGCGCATTCATGTTTAATCCATATGCCGCAATCAAATTCAAATTAACATCCAACAAAAACAAACCTAAAACAAAAAAAACTACCGATAATATTTCTATCTTATCAAAAAAAATCTTCTTAATATTCCTCACCTTTTTAGCTTGCATAAATCAAACAAACAATAGTAACTTATAAACATTTTGAAACAAAATTCTCAATTTGACCCCAATCAATTACATAGACTTTCAAATTACATGACTCATTTTTAACACAAAAACTAATAAATATGCCCAAATAAAACTAATAAAAAAAGACGTTTTAGGGTGTTTAAAAAATAAAGTGAAAATAGTCCGACGGTGAAAAATGACCTGCCCCATATAAAAGCTTATTTAGCATAGGTCATTTTTAGAAGTTTTAAATTAATTTATTTTAGCAATAAATCACCTAGATATGTAACCCATATTACTTATGGATTCTTAGAGTAGAATTTGAGGTTGAATAATATTAACGGATTTAAATAAAACCGAAGCAGAAACTACCAAATCTTTATTATAAACTCTTTATTTTGAATCGACCCATTTGAAAACAGAACTGGATATTTATACGCGCCAGCCTTAACCTCTACCGTATCCGGAACTTGTCGAGTCATATCCTCTAGATATCCATTAACAATTATAGCAAAATCGATACTCGGTGGAATTCCTAAATCCACCTTTAAGCCATCATAATTAGACATATATTTTTGTTCCATTTTTTTAATCGTATCGTTGGACAAAACTTCTTTTTTCTCTATATATCCCATTAAATAATTTTTATCTGAACATCCACTTATACTATTAGTACTACCCTTAAATTCATTAGAAGTATAAATATGATAGAAGCATCCATTGGCTCCTACTCTCTCAGAAATATTATATGTTCCACCCAGCTCTGATGGTGAGCATGGGCTTGAACATTCATTGGTAAAGTTCACCAAAACAATTTTTTCCACAATTGTCACATTTTCAAAAAACTTTGTCTGCAAAGCAAACAATAAAGATTCTTCCAAAGACGTTTCTCTTGCTGGCTGAATAAACGTAATTAAAAAAAAGGTAAAACCTACAAATAACACAAAAGACATAATCATCTCTATATGCGACGATCCCCTCTTTCCTTCCATAGGAATCTAAGACGACATTTGTTTAAAAATCTTCCCTAAAAATAACCCGTAGGTCACTTTTACAGAATATACTCTCTCAATAATAAAAGAGAAAAAAATAAAAAAGCCGACAAAGTCGGCTACTAAAATTTAGATTGAAACCAATTCAATTCCTTCGCTATTATCTATTCTGCCAAAACTCTGAGCAGCAACATATCTTGCGCCAAGTTTTTGTGCACCTTCGATAACCGCACTGGATGCGAATTCAGTTAATAATACCCAAATAGATTCCTCTAGTCTCAAATAGTCTAACTTAGAAACTGGAACATTTCTTAAAACTTCCAAAGATTCACTTAAAACAAGAACGTTTTTGCCTCTAACTTCGGACGATAATACTTTCAATTTTTTCTTATCATCTGCGCTCAAAGCCTTTTCGCTCTTAACCTTAACTGTTTCTACATGAGTTTTTTGCTCTCGGTCTCTATAGCCATAACTTCTGTTACCAGAAAAAGAATCTGCTTTCATTTTAAAAAATTCTTCAGGTGTAACCCTCTTCCTTATTGCTAAGTGCAAGTCTTTTCCTGCTAATTCTTCAACTTCCTTTCCATCTGGTGCTTGTGTAATATAAGCTACTTTAGCGTTTTTGCAAACGTTCGTTGCTATAAGTTTTCCACCTCTATCCCCATCAACAAAAAGAGTCAATTCTTTTGTCTCTCCAAGTTTTGTGATTTCAGCAGGGAACCTAGTTCCGTTCATTCCAATAACGTTAGTTATATTATGCTTAAGCATATTAACTACATCCGCTCTACCTTCTACAACAATAATTTCATTTCCAGATAAATCTCCGGCAGGTAACTGTTCGTCACCATATGAAATCAACTTCATTGTTCTTGCAGATTCTCTTAATTCCTCTCCAATTTCTTGGGACTCCAAAGCTCCACCTTTTATACCAGATAAAAGCTGTTTAGCTCTCTCCATGATATAGTCTCTCTTACTTCCCCTAACATCTTCAACTTCCCTTACGGTAATCTTAGCGTCAGTCGGACCTATTTTTTCAATAGTTTCAAGAGCAGCAGCAATAATTGTAGTTTCTGTTTTATCTAAAGCAGAGGGAATAGTAATTTCTCCCTTTGTTTTTCCGCCTTCGGAACTCAACTCAACATCAATTCTACCAATTTTGCCTTCTTTTTGAAGTTCTCTAAGTTCTAAATCAGAACCAAGCAAACCTTCAGTTTGACCGAATAAAGCACCGATTACATCGGGCTTTTCAAGTAAACCTTCAGATTCAAAATCCGCTGTTATTGTGTATTTTATAGATACTGGACTTACTTTTGCCATTTATTTTTTTCCTCCAATCAATTTAATTCACTAGAAATCGTGCCAATTCCACTGCTAACGCAGTAAATGAATATGATGTTTGGAAACCAAACGTGATTTGATGTGATATTGTGATATAATCAACTCGCACTATTCTAATACCAACCATACCCAGAGAGCCTTTTTAAATTTTGTGATATACAAAAATTAATCAAAACCTTTATAAATTAAATTGAAAACTAAAAATTAAGTAAACAAGAGGCAATAAAAATCGCAGAAGAATACGACCCAAGCATTCCAGCAGAAGATTTATTCGAAGATGATGATGAAATCGAGCTAGAATAAATAACTATTTTTATCTTTTTTCTACTATTTTTGCTTCGTTAAATCGCCCAACTTTTACATAGTAATTCTTTAATTTGTTTTTTATAGAATCTTTCTCAACATCTGTCAATTTTAAAGTCAATAAGTGTTCGTATATTTTAGCTGCATTTGACATTCTAGATTTTTTTTCTAATTCTTCAGCAATTTTCAAATAAATACTCTTTCTGGCCAATGTTATTTTTATTTGCTGTTCAGGAGTAGCCTCACGCATAGCCCCGACAAACATATCATCAGCTATGATAATATTGCCCGACTTTATATAAAATTCCGCAGACTTCAATAAACTATCAATTTTCTCTCTATATGTCACCTCATATCCAGACCGTAAACACATCGCTTTTGCAGCATTATCATACATCATTCTTCTCTCATAAAGTTCAGACAAATTTCCCAATGCAAATTTTTTTACATCAATGCTCATTGTTAAAATCTTTAAAACCGACTCAAGATATTCCATTTTAATTAAATCTGTCTTTAAAAAATCATAATGCGCTTTTATTTCTTGAAGTGATGCCTCTTTTACTTGTACCATAATCAATTGACAAAAACCAGGCTTTTAAAGATTATTATGATAATTTTCCTCTAATATATTCCATTCTTTCTTCTGCTTCCAGAACAGTTAATGCACAAATTTTTCCAGAAACCCTATCAAATCTATCTCGCGTAAGCGGAACAACGAAAAGCCCATATGGAGTCTCAATATCGCCTTCATGCGCATGAAAATTAACCAAAAGATTAAAATTGTCGAATAAAGAAAGTTTTTTTGGCAATTCGGATTCCCTAAATGAATGAACCGCAATTGCCATAATCTCCTCATCTGTTCTATACTCAGAAAAAGGATCGTTCAAAACACGATTCCTATAACCCTCAAAAAAATGAGGTCTAAAAACAAAACCATCTAAAGATTTATCGAATCCATCTCTTCCAATTTTTAAACTATTCCCACTATAAAATCTTTTTTTCTTTTGCTCTTGCGTATAATGTTGTTTTTTCCATCCCATTTTAATACATCATCACGCTCTTCTTTTTTAAAAAATAAAAAAAATAAAAAAGCCGACAAAGTCGGCTATTAAGGTTGAAGCAAATTTACTTCTTTCTTTCTACTAAGGATTTACAGATTCCTGCAGCCACAGTAACACCAGCATCTCTGATAGCGAATCTAGCCATGTAAGGATTCTGCTCAGCAGTCTCTAGAACGAGATTACCGATTGGTTTGATCTTTACAATTGCTACATCACCATTCTTCAAAAAGTCTGGGTGCTCTTGTGAAATTTGTCCAGTCTTAGGGTCAATTTTACCCACTAACTCGATAAATTGGCATGGAATTTGTGCAGTGTGGATGTGGAAAACTGGTGTATATCCCTTTGCAATAACAGTTGGGTGATTAATTACGGCAACTTGTGCAGTAAATTCTTCAACTATCTTGATTGGGGAAGCTGCATCACAGATAACGTCGCCTCTAGCTACGTCTTTCTTACCGATGCCTCTAATATTAACACCAACATTGTCTCCAGCTTCTCCTAGCGGTAATTGTTCATGGTGAGCTTCAATTGTCTTGATTTCACCTGGAACGCCTACACCACTTCTACCTGGAACGATAACAATCTTTTGACCTGGTTTCATTGTACCAGTCTCGATTTTACCTACAGGAACAACGCCTATACCAGTGATTTCGTATACATCCTGGATCGGCATTCTAAGTGGCAAAGTAGTTGGTTTTTCTGGTGCAGGGAATTTATCAAGTTGTTCTAAGATTGTAACTCCTTTATACCAGGGCATTTTATCAGATTTCTTTGCGACATTTTCGCTTAAGAAACCAGCACCTGCTAAGAATGGAACATCCTTATAACCTACTTGTTTTAAGACTCCTTCTACATCAGCTTTTGCTTTATTGAATGCTGCTTCTTCAAACTTAACCATATCCATCTTATTAATCCAGACGGCTATGTTCTTAACGCCCATAGTTCTCAATAACCATAAGTGTTCTTTTGTTTGAGGCTGCACTCCATTCACTGCATCGACAACAAGGAAAGCTGCGTCAGCCTGAGAAGCACCTGTGATCATATTCTTGACGAAGTCTTTGTGACCTGGAGCGTCAATAACTGTGACCTCATAGTTTTGAGTCAAAATCTTCTTATAAGATAAGTCGATAGTTACTCCTCTTTCTCTTTCTTCCTTAATATTGTCCATGACATAAGCAAATTCAAAACCAGCTTTTCCGTTTTTAGCTGCTGCTTCCTTTAATTTTGTCATCTCTTGTTCAGACACTCCGCCTGTTTCCCAAAATAATCTTCCGATTGTTGTGGATTTACCAGCGTCTACATGTCCTACAAAGACAACATTCATTATTGGTTTTTGTTTAGCCATTTTTTTTATTTAAAAGTTTAGTTAATTTTTAGCTCTGTACATTTCTATACGAACCAAACACATAAACAAATTTTGGTTTAAAAGCTTATCTATACAAAGGTTTTTATATTATAAATTATAATGAATTATAATGAAATCACACGAAGTAGATATAACGGAAACACTGTTCCCGACTGAAAAATTAACCCCAGAAGAAGAAAGAATAGAAAACAGAAAATGGTATTTACATAGCCTGGCCGCGGAAGAAACAACAAAAAAAATAGAAGGACAAGCCCCATTTAGTCCATTAAAATTCTTACGTGAATCAAATAGGATTTATAAGGCATATCTTAGAGAAGAAGGATTAAAATACGATAGTATTAGGGGATTTTAACAATGGTACAAAATATAATCAAACTATCCGAAAGAGAAAATCGAATCGTAAACATGGTTAAAGCTAAATACGGAATGAAAAACAAAAATCAGTCATTAGGCTTCATAATCCAAACCTTCGCCAAACACTTTATGCCAGAGTCACTTCAGCCACTTGAAAAACCAGGAAGACCATCCAGAAAACGTATCGAAAGCGTAGAAGAATTAAGAAAAGAAATTAGAGAATAACTCTATTTCTTACCCCTTGGCAGCTTCACACTAAATTTCCCCAATTGTTCTCTCGCTTCCAAATAAATTAATTCTTCATCTATCTTATTCACTCTAGTTGCATAAGCCCTCAACATTCCCTCATAAACTCTTGTATCTATGCTACCCTTGTTCAAATACTGATCTTGCGCAGATTTAAGCAATATCATCATTCTATCCTTCTCCTGCTGCAACGCTTTTCTTCTCCCTTTCATTTTCATTAAATTTGCTACAAGCGACTCCGTCTCAATTTTATCTCGCACAGCTTCGCTTAATTTTGTTTCATATTGATTCATCGCTTCCAAATATTCTTCCATAGACAAAGTACCATTTTGAAAACAATCTCTCTGTATAACTTTCATTAATTCCAACAAAACCATTTCCTCTTCTGCAAGTAATTTTAATTTTCTCTTTAATAATTTCAATCTTACCAAAACAGCAGAACTCGCCCCAACAACGCTTAATGAGATTAATATTCCTAAAGCTTCTAGTGGATTATTTTTGATTGCATACAATATTTTAAATTCGCCTTTTGTTTCTAGAGCGTAAGTTAAATTAGCTTCTTTTAATTTCTCTAAAGCTAAAACATAATCTCCTCTATTGAATAATATTTGAGATAAGTATAGTAATTTCTTAGTTTCTGAAACCTGTATTCCATTTGTTTCAGCCCATGAGATTGAAGCTGTTAATGCTGCTATTGTTTCATTTGATTCAACTGCAGCATTATAAATATCTTCTAGGGATTTAGACAAGTCTCTTACTGCTCCAAAATCTGAAGAATTGTATTTATCGTTTATTTGTGATAATAAACTGTTAGCATCTTTTACTAAGAATCCGGATTCATTCATCTTAGAAACAAAATCATTGGATGATTCTACAAATTCATCTGCTTTAACTCTAGATATTTCTAAAATTCTTAGAGTTACATATTTTGTTTCTGTAAATTGAGAAGTTGTATTTCCAAC
>Ga0172378_10001692_pt1 | contig 20487 bp, 26 predicted proteins | sample GrowelOW332metaG_FD_119755 | JGI IMG/M metagenome (GOLD analysis project Ga0172378, IMG submission 119755) | Groundwater microbial communities from an aquifer near a municipal landfill in Southern Ontario, Canada - Pumphouse #3_1 metaG | ecosystem: Environmental > Aquatic > Deep subsurface >... | reverse complement strand
CCGGAATCGCTTTAGGAACGGCGAATAATATTAATCGGGCCAGCGACATTTTAGCAGTCTTAATGTTGCAAAATGGCGCCACCATAATTGATAACAACCGAGTCGTCTTTAACCAAGTCCCTCCTTATATTACTAGCGGCTACAACCCCGGACTCGAAGCCCTGCGTTTTTATACTGACTTTGCCAACCCCAACAAAGAAGTTTATTCCTGGAACGCTGATCAAGCGAATGCCCTAGATGTCTTCACTAGTGGCAACCTGGCGATGATGCTTGGCTATTCTTTTAACTTGGAACAAATTCGTTCGCAAGCGCCAAAATTAAACTTTGGTGTCGCCAAGCTGCCACAAATAGAGGGTAACCAGCTCCAAATAAATATGGCCAATTATTGGCTCTTAACCGTTTCCAAAAAAAGTCAACATAGTGATGTGGCCTGGGATTTTATCCAGTTTTTAACCAAAAAAGAAAACGCCGATGTTTACTTAGAAAAGACTGGCAAGCCAACCGCTTTAAAAGCTAGTATTAATGACCAGAAAAATGATGAATACCTTGGTCCTTTTGCCGAGCAAGTTTTAAGCGCTAAAAGTTGGTATCGCGGTTTTAGCGCTCAAGATGCCGAAGGGGCTATGGGAGAAATGATTAAAAACGCCTTAAATCCTAATTACGAGATAATGGACGTTCTAAGTGACGGGGCAATTAAAGTTCAACAAACGATCCGCTAACCATATGAAGTTAAAAAAAATTATCCTTCCCCTTCTTGTTCTTGGACTTATAGTTATCAGTCCTGGCTTTACTCACGCCCAAAGCTTAGTTGATACCACCGATCCGGCTTATGCGACCGGAGGTTACACCCTCGATCATGTGCGCAATTATTTAGTTTATTTAATGTATTTTATTTTAGGTCTCGTGGGCACTCTTTCCTTAGCGGCCTTTGTCTATGGTGGTATTGTTTTTTTAACTTCGGCTGGCTCCGATCAGAAAGTAAAGAAAGGGAAAGATATTTTAGGGGCAGCGGTAATTGGTTTACTGATTGTCTTTTCCAGTGTTTTAATTATTCAAACCTTGTTTGACGGCTTAGGAGTCAAATGGGACTCCGCTAAAGGAACTTTTTCCAATATAAAATAAAGGGTTATGGCTGAATTTACCAGAAAATCCTTAAACAACAAAAGCAGCCTCGGGTCACGCTTAAGAGACGCTCGCGAGTTAAAACAAGCTGACGCCGCTTTAGCCGCCAAAAAATTAGGTATCCGTTTAGAATATTTATTAGCCTTAGAGGAGGACCATTTTGACCGCTTGCCGGCCGGTTTATACGGCCGCAACTATGTAAAGAAATATGGCCGTTGGTTGGGTTTTCCCAGCTCCGAAATCAATAAATGGTTACTTGAAAAAGAAAAGAATACTGCCCCAGGAGTCGATCCTTTTTCTCAAAAAATTGTCGCTAAAAAAGAGTTTGCCAATTTTCCCAAATTAATCCGCAACCTTGTTCTGGTTTTAATTCTTTTAGCTTTTCTGGGGTACTTAGCTTTTTATCTAACTAGAATTGTTTCCGCCCCGGAATTAGTGGTTTTTGAACCGGCCAATAATTTAAAAACCACTAGCACTATTTGGGAAATTAGTGGGCGCAGTGAGCCGGAGGCCGAAATCAGAATTAACGGCGAAGAAGTGTTGAGTATGAAAAATGGCGATTTTTCTTTAGTGGTTAATTTAAAAAAGGGGTTGAATAATATTACTGTGAGTGCCAAAAAAAAGCATAGCAGTGAAGCTGTAGTTGAGCGCCAAATTTTAGTAGAATAAATTAAATACTACTTATATGAGCGAACTTTTTTTTAGAAAAACTTTAGACATGGATTTAGTTTTTGAAAAAATGCCAATTCAAGAGGGACAAGTAGTCGCCGAGTTAGGCTGCGGACACTTAGGCCATTTTGTTTTCCCGCTCGCTAACCGGGTTGGCACCACTGGCACACTTTATGCCGTTGATATTATTCGGGAAATTTTAGACGATATTAAAAAACGTGCTCACTTGGAGAATCTACCGCAAATAAAAACTGTTTGGACCAACCTAGAAGTATTTAAAGGCGCAGATATTAAATCCGGGACCGTAGAAACTGCTTTTTTAATTAATGTTTTAAATCAGTCAGAAAAAAAGCTGGACATTCTCCGCGAAACTGCTAGGCTACTAAAAGTAGGTGGCTACTTGGTTTTAATTGATTGGAAATTAGACGCCCCCAGTTTTGGCCCGCCGCCTGAAAATCGCCTTAATCCTGCCAGTATTCCTGATTTAGCCGCTAAAAGCGGTCTAGCCATCAAAGAACAGTTTGCCGCCGGCGATTATTATTATGCTTTTATTTTAAAAAAAATTTAATCTTTTATGTGGTCAGAATTACTCTCTTTTTCTTTTTGGTTTAATTTACGTCCAGGCAGCTTTTCCGATGTGGAGCGCTACTTTTTATTAGGTTTTATCGGCCTACTCTTAATTTCTTTAGTTGCCTCCTTTATCATTAAGAGGCGCCCTGGAAAAAATCGTTACGCCGCCCGCCTATTTTATAATTTCAGCTTTACCAACTCTTTAATCGGACTCATCCTGCTTTTCTTTAATTATGAAGTAATCCCTTTTTTATCGGCTCATTTTTGGTATTTACTTTGGTTAGTGGCCATGGTCTGGTGGTTCATTTCTATTATTAAAAAAATTAAGGCAGTTTCTAAGAAGCGTACACAAGAGCCAGGTAATTCAGATTTAAAAAAATATCTGCCCTAAATATCATTTTAATAACTTAAACTTCTTAAAACCCCTCATAAAAGAGGGGTTTTTATGACTAATAAAAAATTGTTAGGCAATTGGGGTGAGGATCAAGCTTTAAAATATTTACTAAATCGCGACTATCAACTTGTAGCTCGCAATTGGCGCCATAAAAGGCAAGAACTTGATCTGTTGGTAGTCACGCCCCGCCTTCTAATTGCCGTTGAAGTTAAAACCAGGCGCTCTCCTTTGGCCGATAACCAACCGCTTTTAAGCCTGGCTCAAATTACTAGACTGCGCCGCGCCTTAAAATCTTTTTGTTGTCTGCACAATTACCCCTATCAAAAAACCCGCCTTGATTTAATCACAATAATTGCCAATTCAAAACACTCTTTTAATTTAAATCACTATCAAGACTTATGAGTTTTTGTTGTCTTGAAGTCTGGTTTATGCTAGAATCTTAGCATAATATATAAAACTAGAAAGGTGGTGAATTATGAAAAAATTGACAAAACGCTTACTGTCCTTGGCGCTACTACTCTCATTGGTGGTAATCCCAGTGGCAACCTTGGCGAGCAGTGGATTAAATGTCGGCGATCTTGGCGTCACTGAAATTGATAACACTTTAGAGTTAGGGAGACGCAGTCCGATTGAAACGGTAACTAGAATAATTAACGCCGCCATGATCTTCTTAGGCATTATTGCCGTTGGTATTATCTTGATTGCTGGCTTTAAATGGATGACGGCAGGAGGCAGTGACGATAAGGTTGGCGAAGCTAAAAAATTAATGTCCTCTGGTGTTGTTGGCTTAATCATCATCTTAGCTGCTTGGGGTATTGCCTACTTCATTTTGGAAATGGCAGTTGATGTTACCCAATAAAAAATTTTCAGAAATCGATTCTTGAAAAACGGTCCCTCATTTTTTTATGGGGGTTACCGCCGCGAGCCGGAAATAGTTGCGACTCGCAGCCGTAATTAGTTTTTATGAAAACTTTTCGCATTTTTTTGATACTTGTTATTTTCTCTTTTACCTGGCTGTCTTCACCGGCGGCTTCTTGGGCTGCCAATGAGGGGGCACAAAAGACCTTAGATGGTTTAAATGAAGCCGTAAAAGGGGAAGATTCAAAGGGTGGAATTGGTGCCTATAAATCACAAGTAGATAAAGATCCTCAGGATATTTTAACGAAACAAGTGACTGATATCATCTCCTTGATTCTTTCTTTCCTGGGGATTATTTTCTTAGTCATTACTATTTACGCTGGTTTTTTGTGGATGACGGCCCGCGGCAATGACGCTCAAATTAAGAAAGCTAAAGATTTATTAATGAATGCTATTATTGGCCTAGTTATTATTACCGCTGCCTACTCCCTAACCGCCTTTGTCGGCAGTCAACTAACCCGTTAACATGAAACGCTTTATAGCCACCATTCTTATTGCCAGCTCTTTATTTTTTGGCTTCAGTGCCCAAGCCTCTTACGATTTTGTTAGTGAAAGTGGCCTCAAAAAAACTGGCGAAAATTTAGGTTATGAAACCGATCAAAATAGCGATATTTTTGTTGAATCTTACCTTGGCCAAGTGCTTACCGTTATTTTCTCAATTTTAGGCCTAATTTTCTTTGTCTTAATTATCTATGCTGGTTTTTTGTGGATGACCGCCCAGGGTAATGATAGCAAGGTTGGTGAAGCTAAAAAGGTTCTCACCAACGCTATTATTGGCTTAGTTGTTGTTCTTGCCTCCTATGCCATTAGTTATTTCGTCTTTAGCGCCTTAACCCCAGCGGCAGAAACAGCCACCGAAACCACAGCAGTCGCCGAAGAATAATTCTTATATGCTTAAAAATAAAAAAATTTTCACTCTCTCGGTGGCGCTATCTCTTTTACTGAGTAGTTTTTTATTTTTAGCTCCGGCCAGCGCCGCTACCACCACTACTGGTATTAAAAGTGCCTTTTCTTCCGAAGGAAGATTAGGTAACTTTGCCAAAGAGGTTGGTTACAATCAAGAACCACAAACCCCCGAATACTATGTCGGTTTAGTTATTAATATCACCTTCTCACTTTTAGGCGTTATTGCTGTCACCTTAATAATTTTTAACGGTTATAAATGGATGACGGCTGGCGGTAACGAAAATAAAGTTAAGGAGGCCAAAGGCGGATTAACTAGTTCAATTCTCGGCTTACTAATTATTTTGGCCAGTTATGCTGTCACCTTTTTTATCTTTAATATTTTTACTTAAAAACTGTTTATGAAAAAAATTCCTTCTTGGTTAATAGTTATTTTTTTAACCACCATCCTGATTATCCCGGGCTTAGTTTTTGCCGGTAATAATATGATTAAAGACAGTGCCTCGCCCCTAGAACGCCTTAACAATGCGGCTACTAATTACGGCCCTTTTTCGCAAACAGCTACCGAAACCACAGCGGCCTCAATTATCGGTTTAGCAATTAATGTTGTTTTGGGATTATTGGGAGTTATCTTCCTAGTTTTAACTATTTTAGCGGGCATCAAATGGATGACCGCCGGTGGCAACGAGGCTAAAGTAAAGGAAGCTCAAGGATCAATCAGTAGGGCGGTTACAGGATTAGTGATCGTAGTTTCCTCTTACGCGATTTGGCTCTTTATTCAAATGGCTTTTTTATCAAAAATATGAAACATCTTTTTTATTCCTTTATTGGTTCCACTATCCTTATTGCTCCCCGTATTGCCTTGGCCTCAAGTACACCGGCTTCCGGGTTTAATGATAAAATGGATGCCCAAACCCAGGCTCTTACGAAAGCCGCTGGTTTAGGACAAAATACTAGCCTCAGCTTTATTATTGCTACTCTTATTCAGGTTCTATTAGGATTTTTAGGAATAATTTTTTTAATTTTAACCATCGTTTCCGGTTTTAAGTGGATGACCGCCCAAGGCAACGAAGATACCATTAAAAAAGCCAAAGGGACTTTAATGAATGCTATTATTGGGTTAGTGATTGTCTTGGCCGCTTATATTATTACCACCTCCTTATTTAAATTACTGCCATTCTCAGGTGGCAGCGGCGGTGTTACCGGCGGCTAAGAATAATTATTTTTTAAAAAATAAGGACTATCTTTAGGATAGTCCTTTTTTTATTGTTTAAAAATCGGCTAAGGTCTTTTCCGCCCAGAAGTAACACTTCTGACCGTCAGCATACTTAATATTGGCCGGATCCACTTTACAGACGACATAGCCCATAAAGCGGCTCCCCATTGATACTTCTATTAAGTACTCACCTGCCGGTAATTTTACCCACAACCTTTCCTCGGGGGCCAAGTTATAGATTTGGGCAGGAAACTCCTTGAAGCCACGACGAGTGATTCTAAAAGTGACATTCTCCCCCAAACCTCTTTTATTATTAATTAGTAGGCCGGGTAAACCATAACCGGGTAGATCCTGGCTTACCAGAGGATCGCCGTAGTCATAAAGCAAAGCTTCCCCTTCGGTTTGACGAATAGCTTGCTGCGCTAGAGCCTCATTCACTTTAAACTGTTGCGCTCTGGTGCGCCGTTTAAATTCATAACGCCCCATCTTCTCCGGAAGTTCAGTTTTTACATCAGTCGCTTTAACAGAATGGAGCTGAGCTTTTAATCCCTGGACCTCTGTTTCAAGTTCAATAATCTTTCGTTGCGCTGAAGCTGGGTCCATTTGCGCCATAAGAGCCAAGCTGACAACAAGAAACGCTGTTAGAAATAACATTTTCTTCATTTTTTATTGTTTTTATTGTTAATGTTCTAAGAGCATTATACCATTTTTATATAAAAATGTCAATGGTTTATCCCCAGCCTTACCCTTGACTAAAATCAAAGCTTATGATAAAAAGATTGGTCGCAAAATAAACCAGTCCCCTGGTTTTTGTTTTGAGGCTTGATATAATTTATGAAAACTAAACTCCAAAAAATTAGCGAGGACATTGTTCCCCTTAGTAGACGGCAAGGCTTTTTGCTTTATTTGTTAATTGTTTGCGTCTTTGAGTTCCTCTTCTTTTTTACCCCCGCTTTAGCTACTGCTAGTGTAGCGGCCGCCAAAAACCCAACTAACGAAGATGACTTAATTAGTCTAACCGCGCCTTTAAAAAGTTCTGAATTGGACCCCAGCGCCCAAATGATTGTCAACCGCTTATTGGCTAATCCAGACAAAACTCCGGCGCCAGTAAAAGAGGAAAAAGCTTTGCGCTTAAGCAATCCTCAGATTATTTCAGGACCAGAAGATTCCCTTGCTGAGGAACAATCCCCAAAATACCGCGTTGTCAGAACCAGTGAGCATGTTATCACGGCCTACAATTCGGAAGCCGCTCAAACTGACAGTTCCCCCTGCATCACGGCTAACGGTTTCAATGTTTGTGAACATGGTCTTGAAGATACTATTGGCGCTAATTTCTTAAAACTAGGCACCAAAGTCCGCATCCCTGAGCTCTTCGGCGACCAAGTCTTTGTTGTTCGCGACCGAATGAATAAACGCTACCCTGATCGCGTTGACGTCTGGATGGTGAAAAAGGCCGATGCTCTTAAGTTCGGTGTAAAAACTGCCAAAATTGAAGTTTTAGAAGAAATTTAAGGAAATATTTTTTGAAAAATCCCCCTCACCCCCTTTTTAAGAAAAAGGGGGTGAGATTTTTTAAGCCCTAAATTTTCTTGACTAATCTTACTTCACATTTACGTAAATATAGTTTAAAATGATTAAGTCGCGGACATGGCGAAACTGGTAGACGCGCTAGCCTTAGGAGCTAGTGGGGCAACCCGTGAGAGTTCGAGTCTCTCTGTCCGCACATGTTTTCCTTTTTACATAATTTTGAACCCCAGCCGATTTTTTTATCCCTTGGCTTTCTAAATATTCGCTGGTATGGGATTTTTGTTGTCCTCGGAATTACTGCTGGACTAGCGCTAACCATTTATTTGGCAAAGAGGTTTCAAAAAAAATTAGACTTGGTTTGGGATCTACTTTTTTATTTAGTGATTTGGGGTCTAGTTGGCGCTCGTCTTTATGAGGTTTTTTTATTTTGGCCTTATTACCAAAATAATCTTTGGCAAATTTTTGCCATTTGGAAAGGGGGCTTAGCTATTCACGGCGCTCTAATCGCCGGCATTATTGTTCTTTTCTGGTGGGCCAAAAAACATCAAGATAGTTTTTGGCACTGGGCGGCGATTCTTAGCCCTGGACTAGCCGTCGGGCAAGCTATTGGTCGCTTTGGTAATTGGTTTAATCAAGAATTATTTGGACGGCCGACTAATTTACCTTGGGGAATACCGATTGCGTTTCAAAATAGACCCATTGCCTATCAAGACTTTTCTTTTTTTCACCCCACCTTTCTTTATGAAAGTCTAGGTTTACTACTATTGGCAGTTATTTTATTTTTCTTATTAAGCACTATTAAAACTTTAAACGAAAAGCGCGCCCTCTCAATTTTAGTTTTTTATCTAAGTGGCGCTTCCTTACTCCGTTTTTTATTAGAGTTTATTAAAGTGGACGCGGCGCCCTTAATTTTTTCCTGGCGCTGGCCTCAATTTTTTTCTTTTATTTTAATTATTTTGGCGCTGGCCGCTTATTTAATTTATTTGCATCATCATGAAAAAAATCCTTCCCCAAAAACAGTCTGGAGCACTAAATAGCAAGCTCTTTGAACAAACAAAAAACAAAAAGATGCTTATTTTTTGTAGCTTCGCTTTTTTATTGGCTTTAGCTGACGCCTTACCCGCCTATATTCGTTCCAGCTACATGGAGAGTTTTGTTGGGGTCTCAGCCGTGAGCTGGTTTTATATTGCCGCCAACCTTGTCGCCATTATTGCTATTTTAATTTTCCCGAAGGTAATTAAACGTCTCAGTAATTATCTGAGCGCGGGCTTAATGTTGGCTTTTTTTATTTTTTCCTTACTTGGTCTCGGCCTTAGCAACACCGCCTTAGGAGTCTTCATCTTCTTTATCGTCATGCAGGTGTCGTCATATCTCCTCTGGATTAATTTAGATATTTTTCTAGAATCTAACTCTGATGATCAAACAACCGGCCGAACGCGCACCATCTATTTAACTTTCATGAACCTGGCCTGGGTTTTTGCCCCTTCAATTTCCGCCTGGCTGGTTGAAGCCAGAGGTTATGAAATCACTTTTTTAATCTCTTCCTTAGTAATGATCCCTTTTTTAATTATTTATTTAACTAACCGAGAAAAATTAAAAAACACGGCCGTTGACGCTGCGCACACCCCTCTAAAAACAGCTTTCAAAGAAACCTTTAGAAATAAAAATCTGCGAGCGATTTATGTGGTCGCCGGACAACTAAGTATTTTTCTTAACGCCGCCGTTGTTTTCTTGCCTATTCACCTTAATCAAAATTTAGGTTTTACTTGGAACGAATTAAGCATTGCTTTCTCTATTATGTTGCTACCCTTTCTAATTGTGGAAATTCCGGCCGGCATTTTAGCGGATAAACATATTGGCGAAAAAGAATTACTCACTTTTGGGTTTTTAATCATTATTGCCTCGTTAGCAGTTTTCTTTACCAGCACCTCAACTAACATCTGGTTCTGGACAGCTATTCTTTTCACCTCTCGGGTTGGTGTGGCTTTGATTGAGGCGATGCGCGAATCCTACTTCTTTAAAAATGTTGATGCTCACGATATTGAAAAAATAAATATTTTCCGAACCGCCGCCCCTTTAGGTTATGTCGTCGCCTCGCTTATTGCTCTAATAACTTTAATGTTTCTTCCCTTAGAATATATTTTTATTGTGATCGCTCTTTTTATTTGCTTATTTACCTTCCCGGCTTTAATAAGTATGAAAGATTCTCTTTAAGATTAGCGTAAAGTTAAGATTAGGCCGTTGACGAGGAACTAAATTATGTTATTATAATAGCACTGGCGGGTATCGTATAATGGCTTTTATATCAGCCTTCCAAGCTGAGGATAGGGGTTCGATTCCCCTTACCCGCTCTAGGAGCGCCGCTAACAGTGGCGCTTTTTTAAACTTATGAAGTATCTATTTTTTGTTCAAAGTGAGGGGCGCGGTCATTTAAGCCAAGCTCTAGCAGTGGCGGCCGGTCTCCGGCGTGACGGCCACGAAATTTGCGGAGTGGTGACCAACCATTTACCAGCTCGCCCCGTGCCTGAATATTTTATTAAGGAAATTGATGCTCCTTTGTATTCAGTCGAGAGTCCTTATTTTTTAATAACTCCAGATCAAAAAGGGATCGCTTTTGGGCGTAGTCTAGTTTTTAATTTTTCCCGCCTTCGCGCCTATTACTTAAGCTTAAAAAAAATAAAGAATTTAATCAAAACCTTGGAGCCCGATATTGTCGTCAATTTTTATGAATCTTTATTTGGTTTCTACCGCCTATTATTTCAACCCCAGATAAAAAGCTTCACTATTGGCCATCAATTCTTTATTACCCACCCGGATTTTGCTAGACCCCCAAAAAACCATCACTCCTTCTTATTGTTAAAACTTTATAACTGGCTAGTTTCCTATGGCTCAGCCGCTAAAATTGCTCTTTCTTTTTCCGACTCAGCCGACCAGCCTCAAAAAAAACTAATTGTTTGTCCACCCTTAATCCGCCAAAGTATTTTAGATCAAGAAATAAAAACTGATAATTTTATTCTTTCTTATATATTAAATCCCGGTTATGCGGAGGTAATTACTGACTTCGCAGCTAAAAATAAAGAAATAAAAATTGAAGCTTTTTGGGATAAACTGGAAGCGGCCCCTAAAGAACAACCTTTAGAAAATTTATGTTTCCATAAAATCAACGGGGATTTATTTATTGATCGCCTGTCTAAATGCTGCGCTTACATCGCCACCGCCGGGTTTGAATCTATTTGTGAGGCCACCTATCTAGAAAAATCGATCCTGATGATTCCTACCCCTAATCATTACGAACAGTGGTGTAATGCTTATGATGCTAAGCGTTGTGGCTTAGCTGATTTTAGCGCTGAATTTGATTTTGATAAATTATTAGCCCTAACAAAAACCCAGGTTAGTAAACCTGGGCAATGTTTCAAAAAGTGGCACGACGAGAATAAGGATAAAATATTTAGAATTCTAGAGGATCACTAGCATCAAAAATAAATTTTCCAATTTTCCAATACTCAGGATTACCATAAAGCTTCTGCCAATACCACCATTCTACTCCCCAGACATAGACGTCTTTAAAACCAGTATTAATAGCGAATTGTAAATTAGCCTTAAATTGATCAATACTCATAGACTTATCGATATCTGGCTGACTTAAGTAAATAATTTTTCCGTTCGGCACCCAAGGCTCGGTTTGCAGCTCAATGATACTAGCTTCGCGGTAATCAAGTCCTGATAATTTAGCTTTAGCGCGGTAAAAACCGGGAGTAAAAAAATAATTGAAGAAACCCCAGCGATGATCATAAACCACCCGGTAGAGGGTGCTACCAAAAACATCTCCTAAGGCCACCTCTTTTTTCCAGCTACTAATCTCGCCGGAAGCGGTAATTATAACCGGACGAGAATCCAAGCTTTTAACTAAAGCCACCTCTTTATTTAAAAACTCCTCATCCAATGGCGGGCAAACACCAAAAGCGCTAAAGTAAGCTTCATTTTCAACCTGCCAAGCAACAATTTGTGGATTATTTTTATAGCGGTTAACTGTTTCGGCAATCGCTTTAATTAGTGCGTCCTGACGGTCTGGTCTTTCTTTTAAAACCACCCAGGAAGGCGCGTGACATTCTGGCCACCGAGGCTGACGATGACCTAAAACAATAATAATTTCCACCCCCTCTTCACTAGCCAGATTTACCATCTCATCTAACTCGGTAAAATTATAAACGCCTTCCTCGGGATTAACCTGATCCCAATAAGCGGGAAGGCGTAATTTTTTTACTCCCAAATCATAAATCATGGCCCGATAAACATCACGCCACTCCAAACCAAGATCGGCTGCATATTTAGAAGAAAAAGTAGCGCCAAAATAATTAGGCCCATGCTCTAAATTAATGTCTTTAGGATAATATTTGCAAAACTTACTACAATAAAAAAAGGCACCTACTACTAATAATAAAAAACCAACAATAATATACAGCCACATCTTTTTTTTCTTACTCATAATAATTAAAAATTTAAAGCTGGAAAGCGGTCAAATATAGGCCGCCACTGATTAATAATAAGGCGATTAGTTTTTGCCAAAAAACTCGCCAAACAAACTTTTCTTTATACTGTTTTATAAAAAGACCTAAAACAAAAGATAAAACTATCAAAACACCATACTGCACTCCCTGTAAAGCGGTAATAATTGCTACTGGACCCAAGAAAATCGCATAGTTTTGTAAAACAGAACTAAGCGCTCCTAAACTTTGATTAGCCAAAAACAGAAAATTATTATTTTTACTTTTCTTTTTCTTCTGAGGAAAAATTTGTTTAATAATTTCCTGGCGACTTTTAGGGTCGAGAAGAAATAGCGCCGCCGCTAAGGCTGCTCCTAGTCGTAACCACATAAAACCACTAACAAAAGATTGCTGTGTGTAAACCTCTTTAGTTGCTACAAAAAAAGTGGCATAGAAAAAAGCTGATAAAACAGCTAAACGCCAAGAGCGTCGCTTATATTTATTTGGATGAAAGGTTTGCCAAATCTTTTCCCAGAAAGAGGTGACGGTGGGCAAAAAAGCAATTAAAAAAGTACCAGTAATAAGTAATACTAAACCGCCAATCTGATAAATCGAAAAAGCTTCTCTAAGAAAGGCAAAACTAAACAGAGCAGTAAAGACCGGCACCAAACCACCAATAATAATAATCGTTTGACTAGCAGCGCTGCGACGCAAAGCTTCATACATAAAAAATGTCGCCGCCATAAATAAAGATCCTGAGAACACCGCTATTAATAAATTCCGCCAACCAGGGAATTCTAAAAACCAGGGAGCGGCAAGAAAAATAACTAAACTAAGAAAACAGACTAAGAAAGTGTAGGTCTTTGAACTCTTAACAACATTGTCAATCAAAAACTTGTCAGTGAGATTAACCACCGCCATTAAAATATAGGAAATTATGGCAACACTAAACCAAGTCATAGGTCCTGCTTAATTAAATAAAGCTTCAATATTGTAGGTTCCTCTCGGATTATCATTAAGATAAGCATCAAACGCCGCTCGAGCCAAACGACCAGAATTTAATAAATCCGGGAACCACTCATTCACATATTTTAAATCCAAAGAATCAATCCCAGCACCACTTTTAAGTAGTGTTTCACGATTAAAAACTTCTTGTGAGCCAATCACTGGCGACATAATAATTGGTAAGCCTAGGGCGGCGTAAAAAGATAATTCCGAAGGCTTAGTCCACAAAATATCAGTTACTCTTAAAACCTGGTTAAACTCTCTAAAGTATTCAATCTTATCAGGGTTAAAGACAACCCGAACATTTTTATTATCAGCCACTCCCGCCTCTTTTAAACAATTATCAAAATACTCTTTAACTTCTGGGCGACTACCGGCAATTAAATTTAAACCTAAACGACCATCTTTAATCCAATCAATCAAACCGTTTAATATTTGCGCCCCAATTTCTTTTTGAGCACCAGCTCCGCCAACCGCATAAGTAATTGTTGTCGGTCGATCAATATTTTCAGCTGCCGGCAGATGCTCATCAATTAAGGCTTGGTAATTCTTATGATAAATCCCCTCCGGATCAAGATGAGACAAGCGATTAGCTAAATCTTGTTTTAAAATTTCATTATTTTCGCCAATGTTTTCTTTGGGCAGTGGAAAACCGGTTACCTTTAGGTTTTCCGGCTTAACGCCATACATTAAAAAGCGCTCACGAACACGGTCATTTGGTAATAAATATTTAACCCGGGTATTTTTGGAATCCATATTAACCCAGGCTCGAGAAACGTCAGTGTCCGTAATTATGCAATAAATATCACCGGTGTGATTTTGTTCTTCGGCAAAATAAGCACCAACAAAAAAAGTTGTTAAAAATGGTAAACCATCGGCGCGTAAACTATCTATCAAATTTTTTCCTAAACCCTTTTTAACTTGGTGATAAAAAAATCTTTCCTGCACCGTTGGAGCGGATAAATCTCGCTTTGGATAAAAAGGTTGAACCTTTTGGAAAGCGTCCATGATCGAAAAAACCAATCCCCCGACTAGTGGTAATTTTTTTAAACGAGAAATTTGATTATAAGTTTTATTGCTGTTGGTCCAATACTTCTTTTCCCAATCGGCAATACCCTCATAATTATTAATCGTAATGATTTTTTGTTTAGCGGCAATATCTAATAAGGGGTAAGCGGCTCTTTGATGGCCATAGCCCATGTCCGCGGCGATTAAATTAATTTTTTCTTGTGACATATTAATAATTAATAAACAACTTTTGATTTCTTTATTTGATTTCTGGTTTGTAAATATTTATAAGCAGACAGAGCCGCTGTGGTCGCTTGTCCAACCGCTACGGTTATTTGTTTGTATTCGCTTTTGTTTGTAACATCCCCAGCCGCAAACAATCCAGGAGTTTTGGTTTCCATTAAATTATTAACAATTAGCTGCAAACCATCATCACGATCAACTAAATTAGCCACGACGTCAGTATGAGCAATGCGGCCAATTTCAATAAAGACGCCATCGGCTGCCAACTCTTTTACTTCGCCGCCTGGCAGTTCATAAACGATTTTTTCAACCTTGCCCGCACCAGCAATCTCTTTAACGACCGCATCAGCAATAATAGTAACGTTTTCTCGTTCTTTAACCTCGGTGATTAAGGATTCAAAAGCCTTAAAGTTTTGGTTGCGATGTACAAGATAAACCTGAGTGGCAATTTTAGAAAGCATTTCTGCTGAATCAAAAGCGGAGTTACCGCCACCAATAACAACCACTGTTTTCCCGCGATATAAAGGGCCGTCACAGTTAGCACAATAAGAAACACCGTGCCCCATAAGTTCTATCTCTCCAGCAACCGCTAAACGACGCGGTGATAAACCAATGGTTAAAATAACCGTCTTTGCTAAAAACTCTTCTTTATTTGTATAAACTTTAAAAGTTTCATCAGCCATTTTTTCTAAGCGCACCACTTCCGCTGTCTGGAGTTCAGCGCCAAAAGAAAGAGCTTGATCGTGTAAGCGTTCAATAAATTCAAAATTACTAATATTTTTAAAACCTGGATAGTTTTCAATCTCAGAGGCCCAAACCACTTGACCCCCTAATTCTTTGCCGATAATCAAAGTTTTCATTTCTCGGCGAGTTGAGAAAATGGCGGCCGTTAAACCGGCTGGACCCGAGCCAACAATTATTGTGTCGTATAACATAAAAAGAGAAGGAATTATTTCTTCAGACTAAAATTATAACCTTTTTTTAATTTCTTTTCAAACCTAAGCCCTTATTTTTATTATTTCGCTAATATTAGCTATTCTTGCTAATATTAGCTAAAATAAAAGGTGTTCTTTAAAGAACAATATATTTAGAAAAATTTAAGAATTAAAGCCGCTTAAAAGAATAATTGACTTGGAGAAAATTGGCAATCCAAAACTCTTAGAAATAATAATTTTAAAGTAAATCCATAAATACCCCCCCCTCTAAAACTTAATAACCAAAGAATAGTTTACTTTTAAATTTTATTTTTAATAAAAGGTCTAACTCAAACATATTTTTATCTTCAAATTAAAAAATTTTAGGATCATGGGTTTTTAAATAAAAATCCAATTCAAATATATTTTAATTTTTTATTACTTTTTAAATAATTTTTAATCTTGTTAAGAAAAATTTGATCTTAAAGACTTTTAATAAATTACAACTCTTTTTCAGAATATTTTTAATTTGACTCTTTTTTAAATAAAAATACTTTTTATGTTCCTTGAGGAACTTGGTTCTTTTTTAAAAAGGTAAAACTATCTTTAAAAAAATAAGAAGATAAGTCCAGGATGTTGTCGACTTATCTCCTTAAAAAATATTTTCTTTAATTTTTCTTTAGATTGGCTTGAATTTAAAATCAATAGATTGTTTTGACTCACCCCACCCCAATCTAATCATAAATCTATTTTTCAAACAGAGAAAGATCAAAAAATAAATTAAACCAAACAATTATTTATTAAATCAAAAAATACTCTTAATCCTTAAAGAGCCCCAATTATCCAAAAAACTTCAACCTCTCTAATATTATTTGCTAATATTAGATAAATTGTGGACCATAAGGGACTTGAACCCTTGACCTCTTGCATGCCATGCAAGCGCTCTAGCCAACTGAGCTAATGGCCCATTTTAAAATTTAACACGACAATCATAACTAATTTAATAAAATTAGTAAAGACCGTCTTCATGTTTTTACAAGATCGGCGTCTTCGTCAGGAATCGAACCTGAATCTAGAACTTAGGAGGTTCTTGTTCTATCCATTGAACTACGAAGACCAAGGATTCTTTCTTTAGTATGCTTTTTTTATTATTTTAAGTCAATTATTTTTGACAAAGGACCACCTATCAATTAGAATTAAGTTGTTATTAATAACAACCCGCGCACGCTTGGGTTTTTAAAATTATGTTTAACAAAGAAATGAAACTAGAAAAATTTAAAGACGCCGAAACCGTTATTGGCTCGTCAGTTTTTGTTAAGGGTGACTTCCATGGCACCGGAAACATTATCATTGAAGGTGGCCTTGAGGGTAGCTTAAAAACCGATGCTGATATTTATATTGGCGAAAAAGCCCAAGTTACGGCCACTATTGAAGCGGCCAATGCCACCATCAATGGTCAAGTCAACGGCACGGTAAAAGTTCATCAGTATTTAGCCTTGGGAAGTACCGCTAAAATTACTGGTGATGTTAATTTTCAAGAACTCTCTGTTGTTAGAGGTGCTCTCATTAATGGCCGTCTAAGCAGTCATGGTGCTAATCGCAATAAAAAAAATACCCCCGAGAAAAAAGGTGTTTTAGTAGAAGAGGAGTAATTTATTGATTAGAAGGGGCGCCTATGAACATCTATATTTACGATGATTATTTAAATAAACCCAAATACAACCGCATTTTAAACCGGGTTGAGATTCGCTTAACCGATTTAAATTTAAATGGAAAGATTATTCGTTTAGGAACAATTAGAAATGTCTCGGATGTTATTCAAAATGAAATAAAAAACGGCGCTAAAACTATTGTGGCGGTTGGCAATAACCAAACAGTGAGCAAAGTAATTGGGGCTATTATTGATAACGAACTCTACGGCTTCTTTCAAAAAAATATCCTCTTTTCCATTATTCCGATTGGTGAAGATAACTCCATTGCCGAATCTTTAGGTATTAAAGCCGGCGAAGAAGCTTGTAATATTTTACTTGCTCGTCATATTAAAAAAATTGATATCGGGATTATTAATAACTATTACTTTTTAAATAAGGTTAGCTTACTCAGTGCTGGCGCCGTCTTAGAATTTAAAGATGACTTTTCTTTAAGCACGAATCAAAAAGGGATAATTGAAATTTTTAATCTTCGTAGTGCCACTAGTGATGATAAAAACTTAAAAGTTAACCCGGTTGATGGCTTATTAGATGTTTATATAAAAACCGGGAAGGGAGCTAAAGATTTAACTCGTTTAGCCACTGACAATTTAAAAATCAGTGCTGCTAGCGCTGAATTAGTGGTTGATGGGGCCCTTAGTTTACCGGCACCCGCCAATATTAGTATTGTTCGCGGCAAATTAAATGTCGTCGTCGGTCGCGATCGTAGCTTTGATTAAAAAAACCGAACAGTTAAGTTCGGTTTTTGGATTATTTTTCTTCAGAAACAGAGACGACCACTCCATCAATAGGGCCTTGGCCCTGTTTTTTTTGGATTAAAAATTGCTGCAGTAAAGTTAAAAGACTAAAGATTAGCCAATAAAGAGTTAGTCCGCCCGGTAAATACAAACCAAAAATAATTGTCATTATTGGGAATAGATAAGTAGATTGTTTGCTCATTATCGCCGACATATCCTCCATTCCTAAGCTTTTAGTGGTAGTCGCGGGTTTAACCTGCTTCTTTAACATCATTTTACTTTGAATAAACTGAGCTACTCCTGCTAAAACTGCTAAAACAACAACTGATTGTCCTAAATCAACACCAAAAGAAATTGAACTAATCTCGGCCATTGGACTAACAAAAGAATAAACTAGATTTAAATCCTCAGTTAGGCCCACTCGTAAAACTCGAAAAATTGCATAAATAAAGGGAAGTTGAATTAAAAGAGGTAAACAAGAGGAAAAGGGGTTTATCTTATGTTTCTTATATAACTCCATGGTTGCCCGACCTAAAGCCTCTTTATTGTCAGAATATTTCTTTTTTAACTCATTTAATTCCGCCTGAACTCCTTGTATCGCCAACTGTGATTTAGTTGATTTTTGTGACAAGGGCCAAAAAATCAATTTAACAATAATGGTTAATAAAATAATCGCGACCCCTAAATCCCCCACCTGACTATATAAAAACACCAAAAGATTGAGAATTGGTTGATAAAAGATAACTTGAAAAAGATTGCCAAACATATGTTTTATAAACTATTTTAAACCACTTTTTACTAATAAATCATTAAGATTTTTATGTAAGTCTTGGTAAGGTAAATTTTTAATTTCCGTCTTAGTAATAATAACTAGATCGTAGCCCTGTTTTAAATTTTTATTTTCCTGAGAAAAAATCGACCGCAAGCGTCGCTTATAAAGATTACGGCGTACCGCCAACTTACTCACCTTAACCCCCACCAAAATGCCTACCCGATTAACCCCTAAATCATTACTAAGGTATTTCAAACCTAAAGAACCGCTATAAATAGAGCGGCCTTTTTTAAAAATGGAGCTAAACTCCCGGTTTTTTGTTAATCGATTTTTTGCGGGCAACATCCCTATTTTTGACTATCATTATTTAGTCAAACTTTCTCGTCCTTTATCGCGTCGGCGCTTCAAAACAGCCCGCCCATCCTTGGTCTCCATTCTACTCATAAAACCATGTTTGGTGCTGGCTCTTTTTTTGTTCGGTTGATAGGTTCTTTTCGGCATAAAAAATGTGTGTTTCTACATTTAAAGTCTAATTCACTCTATCATTTTTATTTTAAATGGTCAATAACTTTTTTCTGTCTTTTTTTTAACAATTATTAACAATTTACCCACATCTTGTAAACATTTTTCGCTTGTTAAAAAGTTTTTTATTAAATATAATGGAATCATATTCTTACTCATCCTCTTATGTCATACGAACAGATTTGGCAAGCCGTCTTAGGCGAAGTTGAAGTTGGCTTATCTCGAGCCAATTTTATTACTTGGTTTAAAAATACCTTTATTCATTCTCTTGAAGGCGATCATGTTGTTGTTGGCGTTCCTAATGCTTTTATTAAGAAGTGGTTAGAGGAAAAATATCATCGCAGTATTGTAGCGGCTTTAGAAAATGTTCTAAAAGAAAAGGTAGAAGTTTCTTATCAGGTTGAACTACGTCCAGTGGTGGAAAAAGAAAATTCTCAAAAGTCAACTACTAATGAAACTATAAAAATACAACCAAACTTTTCCCCCTTACCCAATAACAGTCCTACTTTTAATGGGGGAAAATCAAACTCCGGCCTAAATCCTAAATATATTTTTGAAAAATTTATTGTTGGTAAAAACAATGAACTTGCTTATGCTGCCTGCCAAGCGGTAGTTAATAATTTAGGTAAAGCTTACAACCCTTTATTTATTTACGGTGGCGTTGGTTTAGGAAAAACTCATCTTTTACAAGCAATTGGTAATGAGGTAGTAAAATTTAATAACCAACGAGTTTTATACACCACCTCCGAACAATTCACTAATGATTATATTCAGGCGGTGCACTCCGGAAAAGCGAAGGATTTTAAAAATTTATACCGTAATGTTGACCTTCTTTTAATTGATGATGTTCAATTTATGGGTGGTAAAGATGGGACGCAGCAGGAGTTTTTCCACACTTTTAACGAGCTCCAACAGGCCGATAAACAAATTGTTTTAAGTTCTGATAGACCACCTAAATCTTTGCCAGCAATTGAGGCCCGCTTAATCTCTCGTTTTGAATCAGGGATGGTTGCTGATATTGGTAAACCTGATACGGAAACAAAAATTGCAATCTTAGAAAGACGAGCTGAAGAAAAAGGTTTTCCTTTAAGCCCTGAAATTCTCACTATAATGGCGGAGAGTGTTCAAAATAATATTCGCGAACTAGAAGGTTTATTAAATAAAATTATTGCCGTTCACCAACTTAAAGGAATTTCAATTACTGAAAAAAGTATTAAGGAAATTATGTCTGATTTTGTCGCCACCACCAAAACTAAATCTCTTTCTAATAAAGAAATTATTGATGCTGTTTGTCGCTACTATGATATTAACCAAAAAGATATTTTAGGTTCCAGTCGAAAAAAAGAACTTGTTTGGCCCCGTCAGATTGCTATTTATTTAATGCGCGAAGAATTAGAATCTTCTTATCCAACTATTGGTCAAGAAATGGGCGGCCGTGATCACACCACCGCTATTCATGCTTACAATAAAATTCGTCACGAAATTGTTGATTTGGGTAATGAAAAAATAAAACAAGAACTAAATTCAATTAAACAACTGTTTTCTGTTTAGGGGATAACCTGTTCTTTAGGGGGTGATAGTTTGGGGTTAATTATCACCACCTGGGTATAATTTTAAAACCTTAAAAAGTTATCAATTTTTTATCAATACCTAGTAAACTGTTTACCCCTAACTAATTAACAAGCAAAAATCATAATAACCTTAATTAACATCAACTCTTTCAAGAAAATCTTAAAATTATCCCCGCCCTTATTACTGTTATTATTTATATATT
>Ga0172378_10001689_pt1 | contig 20511 bp, 21 predicted proteins | sample GrowelOW332metaG_FD_119755 | JGI IMG/M metagenome (GOLD analysis project Ga0172378, IMG submission 119755) | Groundwater microbial communities from an aquifer near a municipal landfill in Southern Ontario, Canada - Pumphouse #3_1 metaG | ecosystem: Environmental > Aquatic > Deep subsurface >... | reverse complement strand
AGTAAAGATATTCTTATCAAATAGATTGGCTACTCTTTAGATTTATTTTTATATTTCTTTTTTTTACATAATTATTAAGTCCTATGTGATTGTTATATCCTAAAAGTTTTGATATTTTTCGTACACTTAAACCAACAGCCAGAAGTTCTTCAATCTTTCCTCTTTGTAAATCAAACTTAGATTTTTGAATAGTACCTTTTGGTTTTCCTAAAGCGATACCATTTAATTTTTTTGCTGCAAGTGCCTCTTTTGTTCTTAAACTCATCAACTCTTTTTCTAAACCAATAGTCATAGAAATAACACCTAAAATCATTTGAGTTAACATATCTTGATCATCTATTAAATCCAAATTTTGTTCAACAATAATAATTCTAATTTTATTTGTTAATAAGAATCTTACTATTTCTAAAATAGTCTCTATTGTTCTTCCAAAAACATTTAAATTTGAAACTATAATAGTTGAATTCATTTCGCAATTTTTCAGGAGCTCCAAGATGTTTTTTTCTTCAATTGGAGTACTTATATTTATTTCAATATTTTTAAAATCTGTAATATTATTTTTGACTAAATAATTCTCAACTGAAGCTCTTTGTTCAAGTGTATATTTCTGATTATTTTCATTGTTTCTGATATAAGTAAAAATTTTTGACATATTTAAAATCCTTTTACATTAAGTATATTAAATAGTATTAAAATTAACATAATGTTAAATTTAATACATATAATATTTATACAATATGTTATCACTTTAAAGATTAATCCAAACTTATAAATCTTAATAAAAAGCCCTATTTTCAAGGTAATTGAATTAAAAGTCTTTTTTTGCTATTATCATTTTACATATACTAAAACTAAAGGTTTTTCTTGAAGATAACTGTTGCAATTTCAGGTGCGAGTGGCTCAAATCTTGGTGTTAATTTTGTAAAAAAATTACCAAAAGAGGTTGAAGTTTTTGTTATATTCTCAAAAAGTGCAAAAACTGCTTTAAAACTTGAAAATCAACTCTCTACAAAAGAAATATTCAACGATTATCCAAATGTAACTATTTTTAAAGACTCAAATATCGGTGCAAGTATCGCATCTGGTTCATTTAAGGTCGATAAAATGATTATTCTTCCTTGTTCAATGAATACTTTAGCTAAATGTGCTGTAGGAATTTCAGATTCTTTAATAACAAGAGCTTTTACAGTGATGTTAAAAGAAAAAAGAGAAATTATATTAGCTCCTAGAGAAATGCCTTTAAATAGTATTGCTTTAGAAAATATGCTTAAATTATCGAACTTAGGAGTTGTAATCGCACCTCCAATTTTAGGGTTTTATAGTGCCCAACAAAGTTTAGAAGATATGGAAAACTTTTTAATAGGTAAATGGTTAGATTTACTTAAAATTGATAATAATTTATATAAAAGATGGGAATAAATATGCCAAATAATGATATTAATTCATATAGAAAAGCCATTTATAGTGGGACTTTTGACCCAATTACAAATGGTCATTTAGATATTATAAAACGAGCAGCAAATATTTTTGATGAAGTTGTAATTGCTGTTGCAAAAAGTGAATTAAAAAAACCAATGTTCACCCATGAACAAAGGGTTGAATTTGCAAAAGCAGCAACTGATGGTATCGAGGGCGTTACTGTTTTAGGATTTGATACTTTACTTGTTGATTTAGCAGTTGATTTAAAAATTAATACGATTATTAGAGGTTTAAGAGCCGTATCTGATTTTGAATTTGAACTACAAATGGGATATGCAAACTCTTCAATAAATAAAAAAATAGAAACTTTATATCTAATGCCAACACTTGAAAATGCCTTTGTAAGTTCTACGATTGTAAGAGAAATCATAAGATTTAATGGAAAATTCCAACACCTAATCCCTGAAAAAGTTTTAAAATGTATGTAGTAATTGAAGGAATTGACACTGCTGGTAAATCAACTCAATTAGAACTTCTAAAAGAAAAATTACCCTATGCAATTTTTACAAAAGAACCAGGTGGAACGCCACTTGGTAAAAAGTTAAGAACTATGGCACTTGAGGGTGAAGCTAAATCAAAAATAGCAGAAATGTTTCTTTTTATGGCTGATAGAGCTGAACATATTGAAGAAGTTATAAAGAAGAATAAGAACGATACAATTATTTCTGATAGGTCTATGATTTCGGGTATTGCTTATGCTTCTGCTTTAAATATAGATGAACTAATTAATTTAAATCTAATTGCCACTAATAATACTTTACCAAGTCATGTTATTTTACTTGAATTAACTCCAAGTGAATTAAAATTTAGACTATCGCAAAAAGAAAATGATTCAATAGAATTAAGAGGAATTGATTATCTAATAAATATTCAAAATAGAATGAAAGAAACTATTAAAAGATTAAATATAAATCATATTATTATTGATGCAAGTTTAAAAATTGAAGAAATAGAAAAGAAAATTGAGGATTTTATAAATGGTGAATAATGAAACTAAAAATATTAAGACTATACAAAGCTTAAGAGGAATGAAAGATATTGTAAATGAAGAGAGCTCTTTATTTACCTATTTTATAGAGAATGCATCAAAAATTGCTAAAAATTATGGTTTTTCATACATAGAAACACCCCTTTTAGAAGAAACATCTTTATTTAAAAGAAGTGTTGGAGAAAGTTCTGATATTGTAAATAAAGAGATGTATCAATTTATTGATAAAGGTGAAAATGACGTTTGTTTACGACCAGAAGGGACTGCTGGCGTTGTAAGACATTTTGTTGAAAAAAAACTTGATCGTGCTGGTGGAAACTATAAATGGTATTATTATGGTCCAATGTTTAGATATGAAAGACCTCAAAAAGGAAGACTAAGAGAATTTCACCAATTTGGTTGTGAAGTATTTGGTATAGATTCTGTTTTTGAAGATGCAAATATTATCATTATGATAAAAGAAATTCTTGATTTTTTTGGAATTGGATTCACATTAAAATTAAATTCTCTTGGTTGTAATGTTTGTATGCCTCCGTATAAAGAAAACCTAGTTAAACATTTAACAAATTTTAAAGAAAACCTTTGTGAAGATTGTAATAGAAGGATTATTACAAATCCAATTAGAGTTTTAGATTGTAAAAATGAAAACTGTCAATTACTATTAAACAATGCTCCAAAAATCACAACAAGTTTATGTGAATCTTGTGATACAGATTTTGAAAAATTAAAAGAGATTTTAGATTTTAATGATATTAAATATGAAGTTGATTCAAATTTAGTTAGAGGTTTAGATTACTACAACAAAACTGCATTTGAATTTGTAAGTAATGAAATTGGTGCTCAAAGTGCAATTGCAGGTGGTGGAAGATATGATAGATTAGTTGAATTCTTAGGTGGAAAATCAACTAGCGGTATTGGATTTGCAATAGGCATCGAAAGATTATTAGAATTAGTAAAGATGCCACAATGTAATCAAGATGTGATATACATAGGAGCTTTAGATGAAGTTTCTTTAAATACTATGCTAAAAGTTGCAAATCAAAAGAGAAAAACAACAAAAACTTTAGTAGAATACGCGCCTAGAAGTTTCGGAAAACACTTTGGAATAGCTGAGAAATTAGGAGCAACTATTGTTGCACTAATTGGTGAAAATGAACTAAAAAATGGAACTATTTATATAAAAGATTTAAAAACAAAAGAAGAAAAAAATTTAAAATTAGAGGATTTTTAAAAGTGGGTAATTACGGTATTGACATCTGGAGTGATGATAATTTTATAATTGAAGATGGTCTTGCAAAAATAAACTTTAACTGCAAACCATCACTGATTTCTATAGTTAAAGATATAAGAAAACAAGATTTTAAAGGTCCTTTACTTTTAAGATTTCCCCATATAACAGAAAAGCAGATAAATACTTTATACAATACATTTAATGCAAGTATCAAAGAGTATGATTATAAGGGAAATTTTAATGCAGTTTTCCCACTTAAAGTAAATCAACTTCCTAACTTTATTCATCCTTTAATTAATGAGGGTAAAAAGTTTAACTATGGACTTGAAGCTGGAAGTAAAGCGGAACTTGTAATTGCTATGACTTATAACAATGTTGGATCTCCAATAACTGTTAATGGATTCAAAGATAAAGAGATGATTCACTTAGGTTTTATCGCAAAAAGTATGGGTCATAATATCACAATAATTATTGAAGGTTTAAACGAATTGGAAATAATTATAGAGGTTTTAAACGAAACCAAAATGGAGTGTCCTAATATAGGGTTAAGAGTTAGACTTCATAGTGGAGGAAGTGGTTTATGGGCGAAAAGTGGAGGTATTAATTCTAAATTTGGTTTAACATCTACAGAGATTCTTGAAGCTTACGAATTAATGGAAGACAATAATCTAGTTAAGTATTTAACAATGATTCATTTCCATATTGGTTCTGCAATGAATTCAATTAAACCTTTGAAAAAAGCATTAAGAGAATCTGGGCATATTTATGCTGAACTTAAAAACTTAGGTGCTACAAATTTAAACTCTATAAATATTGGTGGTGGATTAGCTGTTGAATATAATGCTTATGAAAGAACAAGATTTTATTCTTTAACTGAATTTGCAAATGATGTTATATTTACACTAAAAGATATTGCACGACAAAAAGGTGTTGATGAACCAAATATTTTTACAGAATCAGGAAGATTTATTTCAGCTGCTTCAACTGTATTAATAGCACCTGTTCTTGAATTGTTTTCAGCAGAATATGATTTTGACCATCTAAAACTTAAACCTACTAATCCCCCTTTAATTCAAGAATTAAATGATTTACATAGAGACATGACAAAAAGAACTGCTTATGAATATATGCACGATAGTATTGACCATATGGAATCATTATTAACTTTATTTGATTTAGGTTATATTGATTTACAAGATAGATCAAATGCTGAAATTTTAACTCACCAAGTTATTAAAAAAGCTATTTCTTTACTTGAAATAGATGATTATGAAGAGTTAAAAAAACTTGATGAAAATATTCAAGAAAAATATTTATTAAATTTCTCTTTATTCCAATCTCTTCCAGATTATTGGGGAATTGATCAAGAGTTTCCAATTATGCCTATAACTCATCTTGATAAAAAACCAACAAGAAGTGCATCATTGTGGGATATTACTTGTGATAGTGATGGAGAATTACCATTTGATTTAAAAAAACCACTTTATTTACATGATGTAAATTTAAATAAAGAAGATTATTTTATAGGTTTCTTTAATGTGGGAGCTTATCAAGATACTTTAGGAATGAAACATAATCTATTTTCTCACCCAACAGAAGTAAATATTGTGTTTAAAAATGGTGAAGTTGTTTTAGAAAAGATTTTAGAATCACAAAAAATCATAGATATATTAGAAGATATTGATTACGATACAAACGATATAAGAGCAAGATTAAGAAAAAGTTTAAATGACCATAACTACAAAGATATAGAAAAATATCTAAATGAAAATAGTTATTTAAAAACTATTTGGAGTTATCATGAGTAATGAAGAAGTTGCAGAAGAAAAAATATCATTTTGGAAGCAATTAAAAGAAGATTTTTATGTACCAAGAAATAATGACCCTGCTCTTGATAATAATTTAGAGCTAGTTTTTAATTACCCAGGTGTTTGGGCAATTATAAATTATAGAATTGCAAATAAACTTTATTATAAAGGTTGGAAAAAACTATCAAGAGTAATTAGTGGAATATCTAGCTTTTTAACAAAAACAGATATTCATCCAGCTTGTACAATAGGTAGAAGAGTTTTTATTGACCATGCTATTGGTGTTGTAATTGGTGCAACAGCAATCGTTGAAGATGATGTTTTAATTTATCAAGGAGTAACTCTTGGTGGAGTTAGTTTAAATAAAGGCAAACGACATCCAACTGTTAAATCAAATACAGTAATAGGAAGTGGTGCAAAAGTTTTAGGAAATATTACAATTGGTAAAAACTCTAAAATTGGAGCAAACTCTGTTGTTGTTTGTGATGTTCCTGATAATTCAACTGCTGTTGGAGTTCCTGCAAAAATTATCAAAAGAGATAATAAAAATTGTAAAATGGAACATGGCGATTTACCTGACATTAACAAAGAAATGTTCAAATATCTTCTTGATAGAATTCATTTAGTTGAAGTTGCACTAAAAGAAGAAGATGGAATAGATTTAACTCAAAAAGATAAAAAGTTAGAAGATGATTATAATAACTTCATTGAAGCCATGAACTCAATAAAAAGGAAAGATCCTTGAGTTTAGAACTTGCAATATTTGGAATAGTAACTGGATTTACTTCTGGTTTTTTTGGAATTGGAGGGGGAACAATATTAGTTCCTTTACTTTTAGCAACTGGTTTTGTAATGAAAGAAGCCGTTGCCATATCTATTATGCAAATGGTTTTTTCTTCAATCTATGGTTCTTTTTTAAATGCAAAAAAAGCTAAAGATGTTATAAGAGATGGAGTTGTCTTAGGAATTGGTGGTTCTATTGGTGGTTTATTAAGCGGATATTTTGTACCAAATGTATCAAACGAATCTTTACAATATCTTTTCATAGCTATTCTTATATTTACAATTATCAGAATTTTTTATTCGCCTGCTATTCAAACTGAAAATGTTCAAATAAGAAACACTTATATTTTAATATTAATAGGTGCTGTTATTGGTATTTTAGCTATGAGTATTGGGGTTGGTGGTTCTATTTTATTAACGCCTATCTTAGTTGGTTATTTAAGATATGACTTAAAAGCGGCAACTGCTTTGGGACTATTTTTTGTAATTTTTTCTTCAATTGCAGGGTTTATATCAACTTCATATCAAGGTCAAATGTTATTTGTTGAGGGTGCAACAGTAGGTATTGGTTCACTTATTGGAGTATATTTTGGAATTAAAGTTAAAGATATGGTAAAAGCAACTTCTTACAAAAATTATATTCTACTTTTAAATGTAGTTGTTTTAGCTATCATGCTTTATAAGACTATCTAGTCTTTTAAAGCATTTTCTCTTAACTTATCTTTTTTACTTTTTCTTGCACCTTTTATAGGTTCATTTCCTTTTTCTTTTTTTATTGGCATTCCTATAAGTTCAAAACCAATTATTTGCTCTTTTTCCAGTTTTATATCACATCTTTTTTCTATTAATGAAAAATGTTCAAAATCTTCATGTCCTACAAAAGAAATTGAATCTCCACTTTTACCAGCTCTTCCAGTTCTTCCAATTCTATGAATATAATCAGATGCTGCTCTTGGTAAATCAAAATTTATTACACATGAAATATCATCTATATGAAGTCCTCGTGCTGCAATATCTGTTGCAAATAAAATCTTTATTTTTTTGTTTTTAAAATCTTCTAAAGTATCATTTCTTTCTTCTTGAAGTAAATCACCATGAAAAGACTCTGCATTTAATCCATATTTTCTATACTTAGAAGCGATATTGTCACAAGAGCGTTTATTTGCCATGAAAACAAGTATTTGCTCCCATGAATTATTTTCTATTAGATTTCGCAAAAGTGCGCTTCTATTCTCTTTATTTACTTCTATTACCCTTTGATTTATAGTTTGAACTATTTGAGTTTCATCTTCAATAAAAATCTCCAAAGCTGTTGTTGTAATTTTTGCAGCAATATTTAACATTTTTTGTGGATAAGTAGCTGAAAATAATAAATTTTGTCTTTTTGAAGGAAGTGATTTTAAAAGTATTTCTAATTCTTCTTCAAATCCCAAATCTAGCATTTTATCTGCTTCATCTAAAACAAAAAATTCCAGATTTGATAAATTTAGTTGTTTTTTATCTAAAATATCAAGTAATCTTCCAGTAGTTGCCACAACAATATCACAACCTTTTTGAATATCTAAAAGTTGTTGTGTAAGACTTTCTCCACCTATTACACTTACAATTTTAGGTTTATTTTCAAAATATTTAGAAAAATCAATAAAAGCCTTTGATACTTGAAGAGCCAATTCTCTTGTAGGAGTTAAGACTAAAGTTGATATTTTTGCTTTTCCTTTATGCTCTTTATCTTCTTCTTTATTTAATAATAGTTGTAAAATTGGTAAAACAAAACTTGCTGTTTTTCCACTACCAGTTTGAGCTTTTGCCATAATATCTTTGTTTTCAAGAACCAAGGGAATTACTCTTTCTTGAATAATTGTTGGATTTTTATAAGCATTCTCATAAAGTGCTTTATATATTTTTTGACTAAGACCTAAATTCGAAAATGGCATAAATATCCTTAATTACTTGTTTGATTGGGGTATTTTATGATTATTTGCCTTTATTAAGACCCATAATTACAAATAAATTATAAAAATATGTAATTAATACTATTTACGCTAACCTCAAACAACTCTAGATAGTTTTTTCAACTAAAAATAAACTATTTAATAATACGAAAATCGTAAAAAAGGATAAGTCATCTCACTTATAAAAATAAATAAATCAATAGAAATTGTTATAGAACCCTCACTTGCTAACTCAAAAAATATTGGAATAAAACTAGATGAAAATCTAATTTTAGAAATCTTGTCAAAAAGCTATGAAAAAGTTGTTGTAACTATTATAAAAAATGAAGATGATTTAAAATCTTTAGTAAAAAGAAAACCTGATTTAATATTTTCAAGTATAAAATATTTTAATTTCTCAAACCAAGAAATCTGGCTTTCAAGCTATCTAGAAAAAAATAAAATCCACTATATTACTTCAAATAAAGAAGCATTAAATAATGAATATGATAAAAATAATGCAAAACTTCTTGTAAAAGAAGCAAACATAAATACAGCAAATTTTTTTACGACTCAACCAGATGAACATGAAATGGAAAGTTCACTTCCTGTAACATTTCCTTTATTTCTTAAACCAGTATCAGGAGAAGATAGTCAAGGAATAACTCCTGAATCTGTTGTTTTTGATTTCAAAAAATACCAAGCAAAAGTTTTGGATATTTATAACACTCAACAATCTCGTACTTTAGTAGAAAATTATCTATCAGGGAAAGAATATAGTGTAAGTATTTTAGAAAATAAATCAAAAAATATTTTAATGATTCTACCTATTGAAATTGTTGCTGCAAAAAATAGAAATGGACATCGTGTTTTAGATTGTGAAAATAAACAAAATGTTTTAGAAGAGTTAAATATTGTAAGTGATAAAAAAATCTATAAAGAACTTTGTAATATCGCAATAAACTCATTTAGAGCTTTAGGCGGGAAAACTATGGGAAAAATTGATATAAAAACAAGCTTTAATGGGATTTTACATTTTGTGGAAGCAAACTTTATACCAGAACTAAATGAAGGATATTTCTATAAATCTTTTTTACTTAATGAAAATATGGATTATGAACAAATGATTTTAAGAATTGTTGATGCGGGGATTATTTTACCGGAGGAAGTTGAGAGTTAGTATATTAAAATATACTTTATAGTTAAACCAAAAATTTATACCGTTTATAAATACAAAAATTTTAATTTTAGTCTGCATACTATATAATTGCAAAAATTTAATCTACAAAAAGGTATTCAAATAGAAAACTCAAAAATAAAAATAACTATTGTAGTGATTGCATCACTAATTTTAGGAATTGGTATTTTATTCTTTATTCCACAAACTCACGATTATGTTGTTAATTCATTTTTTCAAATATTATTTGGCTCAATTTGGACTTATGAAGCTTTATTAACTTCGTATAATATTCCATTATGGGTATTATTAGTTATTTCAATTTTAGCACTTATTACAGTAATTAGGTTTCTTATTAGTTTTCAAAATAATGAAAAACCTGCATATCTTTCATATAAAGAAGATTTTATCTATGAAGCAAAATGGAGATGGAAATGGACAAAAGATCAAATAACAAATATTCAATGTTACTGCCCTACTTGCGATTCAGTATTGGTATATGATGACAGCTCTTGTAGTACAAGATATACAGATATTGCAAAAACAGATTTTATTTGCGAAAATTGTAAATCCCAAATCATAACAAGTATTCACGGTGGAAATAACACTTATGCAATAAATGCAGTAAAACGAGAAATTCAAAGACGAATTAGAACAAACGAATATAAAACAAGTCTAGACAAAAGTTAATATTTCATTTCACTAACTCATTATGTTTACTTTCATAATGAGTTAGTTTATTTTACGTATAAACTAAGGAATTTTATGACTTCAGTACCACAAAATAAAGAAGAATTACTTCAAGCAATACAACAATCATATAAAAATATATTAACTGATTATTTAACTCTTCCTGAAAAAATTTCTAGAATATTGGAAGTTGAAGGAAATATAAAAGGAACAACAATTAGTGTATGTGATACTTTAGCTTATCTTATTGGGTGGGGAAAACTTGTTCTAAAATGGTATGATAGAAAATCTGCTGGATTAGAAGTGATTTTTCCAGAAACTGGTTATAAATGGAACGAATTAGGAAAATTAGCCAATAACTTCCATTTTGAATATGCAAGTTGGTCTTACTCTAATTTAATTAATGAATTCAAAGAAACTATTAATAAAATTATTACATTGATAGAACATTTATCTAATTCTGAACTTTATGAAAAAGATTGGTATGAAAAATATACTTTAGGTCGAATGATTCAATTTAATACATCTTCTCCAATGAAAAATATGCGTACTAAAATAAGAAAATTAAAAAAAGCTAAACTTCTATTCAAAGTTTAGCTTTTTAATTTATGCTTTTAAACCTGCATTTTCATCAAGTCCTAGCATGATATTCATATTTTGAACAGCAGCTCCTGAAGCTCCTTTTCCAAGATTATCAAGTCTTGAGATTACAAGCAGATATTCATCTGATTCATAAACTGAAATTTCGATTCTATTTGTATTATTACATTTCATTGCATCTAAAAAGCCTTCATCTAAATAATTAATATCATCTTCAATTATTTTTACAAACTCTTCGTTTTTATAATAATTTTTATATAAAGATAATACCTCAGCTTTTGATATATTTTTTTCTAATTCATCTTTTATTAGATATGACATTACTAACATACCTTGAGCGAAGTTCCCAACGCTTGGTGTAAAAAATGGAGCTGATTCTAAACCTAAGATATATTTCATTTCAGGTAAATGTTTATGACTTAAACCTAAAGCGTAAGGTCTTTGACTTTTATATTTATCTTTATTCTCAGGTGCTTCATAAATATCTATTAAACCTTTTCCACCGCCGCTATATCCTGTGATTGAGTGGCAAACTATTTTTTGTTTTTTGGAAACTATATTATTTTCAATTAATGGTTTCATGGCCATAATAAATCCACTTGCATGACAACCAGGAACACAAACTCTATTTGAGTTTTTTATTTTTTCTCTTTGAGTTGGATTTAATTCTGCTATTCCATAAGTCCAATCAGCATTTGTTCTATGAGCTGTACTTGCATCTATTACTTTTGTTGTATTGTTAGTTATTAATTTTACAGACTCCTTTGAAGCCTCATCAGGTAAACATAAAAAAACTAAATCTGCTTCATTTAAAAACTTCTTTTTAATCTCTAAATCTTTTTTATCTTCTTCATTGATTGTTAAAATTTCAAGTTCACTTCTATCTTTTAGCATTTCATGAATTTTTAATCCTGTTGTTCCAAACTGACCATCTACAAAGATTTTGTATTTCATTTTATATTTCCTTTTTATTTAAATAAGCTTTTTGAAGTATCATATACTAACTCATAATAGTTATTGTTGTTATATGAAAACTCTTTTATTACTTCAAGTTTTAGTTTTTTTGTATGGGCTGAATAAGACCTTGTATTTATTTTATTTATAAATGTTACCAAAATAGGAAATCTTTTTGACATACTCTCTCGTGCAAAGTCAAATATCTTTTCTAATACTCCACTTCTTCTATACTCAATATCCACACAAACTGGTCCATATTGATATGAGTTTTGAACTGTAAGCTTTTGACCTAAATACTCCAAATTATGTAAATCCTCTACCATAAAAGCAAACATAGGCCATCTTGACCAAAATTCCCAAGAAGCACTCATCACATAAGCAACTATCTTTTCATTCTCAATAGCAATAAACAATCCCTGCTCTAAAGTAATCAAATCAATCATTTGCTCTTTTGTAAAAGCTGTTGTTATAAAACCATCTTTTTTGTCTTCTACATTTATACTATCTATTTGATATTTAAAGTGCAACTCTAATACTTTTTCTATGTCTTTTATTTGTGCTATTTTATATTCCATTGTTTTTCCTACAAATATTTTTTAATAGAGTATTATATATATCTATCCTATAATAACAGCTTCAAAATTTTAAAGGCAAAACATGACAGATTCAATTAAAATATTCAACGCTTGTGAAAATAACTTAAAAAATATAAACCTAGAAATACCAAAAAATAAGCTTATTGTATTTACAGGACTTTCAGGTTCTGGAAAATCAACATTAGCATTTGATACACTTTATGCTGAGGGTCAAAGAAGATATATTGAATCCCTATCTTCATATGCTAGACAATTTTTAGATAAAGTTGGAAAACCAAATGTTGAAAGAATTGAAGGGCTTACACCTGCTATTGCAATTGACCAAAAAACAACATCTAAAAATCCTCGTTCAACTGTAGGAACTATTACAGAAGTTTATGACTATTTTAGACTTTTATATGCCAGAATTGGAAAACAACACTGCCATCAATGTGGAGAGCCTATCTCACAAATGAGTGCAAGTGATGTTATCAATCAAGTTTTAACTTTGCCAAATGATTCAAAAGTTGTAATCTTAGCTCCACTAATCAATAGAAAAAAAGGAAGTTTTGCTGATTTACTTGAAAGCTTAAGAGCAAAAGGTTATGTTAGAGCCATGATTGATGGAGTTATGGTTAGACTTGATGAAGAAATCGAACTTGCTAAAACTCAAATGCACACAATCAAAGTGGTAATTGATAGGGTTACAATAAAAGAAGAAAATAGAGACAGAATCGCTCAAGATATAGAAAAAGGTTTAAAAGAGAGTTATGGAGAACTTGAAATTGAGATTTTAAACCATGAAGAAATGGGTGTTGAAAAACATATTCACTACTCTGAACATATGGCTTGTTTTACTTGTAAAATCTCTTTTGAACCACTTGAACCTTTATCATTTTCTTTTAACTCACCAAAAGGTGCATGTTCATCTTGTGATGGTTTAGGAATTAGATACGCTCTTGATATGAAAAAAGTTATTAATGAAGATTTAGCTATTGAAGATGGAGCTATTAAAGTTATCTATGGCTTTAATAAAGGTTTTTATTTCAAAATGCTTTTAGCTTTTTGCGAGGGAACCGATATTCCAGTAAATATTCCATTTAGAGATTTACCAGAACATCAAAAAAAAGCTATTTTACATGGAAGTGTTGATGATGCTACATTTTTTTGGAAAAAACATAAACTTACACGAAAATGGGAAGGTATTGTAAAACTAGCTTACGACATGATAAAAGAAGAAAAAGAGATGAGTGAATACATGACTGAAAAGAAATGTGATTCTTGTAATGGAAATAGATTAAAACCCTCTTCTCAAAGTGTTTTTGTAGCTGGTAAAACAATAAGTGATATTTTGAATATTCCTATTGAAGATGCACATGCTTTTTTCCAAGATGAAACAAATTTTGATTATCTAAATGAACAATTTAAAATGATTTCAAAACCTATTTTAAAAGAGATTAAAGAGAGAATTTTCTTTTTACATGATGTTGGGTTAGGATATATCACGCTTGGAAGAGATGCCCGAACTATAAGTGGTGGAGAAGCTCAAAGAATTAGAGTTGCCTCACAAATTGGTTCAGGTCTTACAGGAGTTATGTATGTTCTTGATGAGCCATCTATTGGACTTCATGAAAGAGATACAAATAAACTTATTAAAACTCTTCGTGCTTTACAAGAAAAAGGAAATACAGTAATTGTTGTTGAACATGATAAAGAGACTATTCAAGCAGCTGATTATATAGTTGATATTGGACCAAATGCAGGAAAATATGGTGGAGAAATTGTATTTGCAGGAACTCTAAAAGAGATGAACAAAGCAAAAACTCTAACTGCAAAATATATAACTGGAGCTAAAAAAATTGATTATATTCATAATAGACCTCAAGAAGAGTTTATTGAAATCAAAAATGTAACTATAAATAATATCAAAGACCTAAATGTAAAAATTCCACTTAAAAATCTTTGTGCAATTACAGGAGTTTCAGGAAGTGGTAAATCTTCACTTATTTTACAAACCCTACTTCCAGTTGCAAAAGAGCTTTTAAATCGAGCAAGAAAAGTAAAAAAAGTAGATGGTGTTGAAATTGAAGGACTTGAAAGACTTGATAAAGTTATCTATCTTGACCAAAGTCCTATTGGAAGAACTCCACGATCAAATCCTGCAACTTATACAGGACTTATGGATGAATTAAGAGAACTATTTGCAAAAACAAAGGAAGCTAGTTTAAGAGGTTATAAAATTGGAAGATTCTCTTTTAACGTAAAAGGTGGAAGATGTGAAAAATGCCAAGGTGAAGGTGAAATCAAAATTGAAATGCACTTTTTACCAGATATTATGGTGAAGTGTGATGATTGCCATGGAAGAAGATATAACTCTCAAACTTTAGAGATTTTATATAAAGGTAAAAATATCTCTGATGTTCTAAATATGAGTGTTGACGAAGCCTTAGAGTTTTTTGCAAAAGTTCCAAAACTAAATGCAAAACTTCAAACTTTAAGTGATGTTGGACTTGGATATATTACACTTGGACAAAATGCAGTTACACTTTCAGGTGGTGAAGCTCAAAGGATAAAACTATCTAAAGAGTTAAGTAAAAAAGATACTGGAAACACTCTTTATGTTTTAGATGAACCAACAACTGGTTTACATTTTGCGGATGTTGATAGATTAACAAAAGTATTACATCACTTAGTGGATTTAGGAAACTCTGTTTTAGTAATTGAGCATAATCTTGATGTTATTAAAAACTCTGATTGGGTAATAGACATGGGACCTGAGGGTGGAAATAAAGGTGGGATGATAGTGGATGAAGGAACACCTGAGTTTTTAGCTGCTAATCATAAAATTTCTGGTTCATATACTGGATATTATTTGGATAAAGAGATAAATGGTTAATGAAAATAGATTATTCAATCTTCAATCAAGAAACTTCAATAGATAGATTTTTATTTGCAGTTGAAAATGGCTTTTATGTTGAAGCTCATGAATTACTAGAAGATGATTGGAATATGTATAAAAAACAAGTACAAAAAGAAAAAGCTCTTGTTTTAAAAGGTTTAATAAATGGTGCAACTGCCCTTGCGCTTTTTCATATAAAAAAAAGACCTCAAGGTTATGAAAAAGTTTGGTTAGCTTTTATTAAATATATTCCATTATTAGATATTGTAGAGTTTGAAGATAAAGATAAATATTATAAAGCAAAAAATTTATTAGTAAAATTAAGTAAAGAAGTAGAAGCCAAGTTATAAAAAACTATAACTTGACTTTGAAAATTTCAATATTAAGCCTCAGGATTAAGGCTCATCAAATATGCTTTTGTTCTCATCATCTCTTGAGTAGGATATTGATTTTCAATATTTCCTCTTTCAACTTTTACAAAAAAATCTTTAGACGAACTATTGTAACCAAAATTTGTATTTGATAAAACAACTTCAAATTTATTTGGAGTTGCAACTTTATCTTCAACTCTTTTTGTTTCTGAAACTTCTTTCTTTTTTGAAATCGTTTCTTGTTCTACTTGCTTAATAGCATCATCAGTTGTGATTTCTGGTGACTTATTCGATGGTTGAATTTTTTTGACTTCTAAAGCACTATTATCACTAAATTGGTCAATTTTTGGCAACATTCCATATTGCATAATAAGCTCCTTTTAAAAAGTTTTTATTTCCCTATTATACTACTATTTCTGGTTTTTGAATAAAAGTTCCTTTATAAGTTTATTTTGATATTATTTGCCTCAAATTCTTTACAATTTACAAGGAGAAAAACTTGGAATATCATTCCCGTCAGATTCATTTTTATACAGGAAAAAATAAATGGAAATTTTAATATTACTATTTATCTCTGTTATTGCAACAGCTTTTGTGTGTTCTTTATTAGAATCTATTTTATTATCAACAAATATCACTTACATCTCTGTATTAGAAAAAGAAAATCCTAGCTCTGGACGACTTCTTAAAAAACTAAAATTAGACATAGATAAATCTATTGCAGCAATTCTTATATTAAGTACAACTGCAAATACTTTAGGTGCTGTTGCTATTGGAATTCAAGCTAAAAATGTGTTTGCTGGAAATGGCACTTTAATAATGGCTATTTCAATAATTTTTACTTTTATAGTTTTATTCTTTTGCGAAATAATTCCAAAAACTATTGGTGCAATTTATTGGAAACAATTAGCTATTTATACTCCAAGAATTATAAACCTATTTATATTTATAACTTATCCATTAATTATTCTTACTTTAATTATTACAAAAAAAGTTGGTACAGAAACACATGATAAGATTTCAAGAGAAGAGTTACTTCAAGCTACTTTATTAAGTGAAGAAGAAGGAATTATTAGCGATTTAGAATCAAAAATTATTCAAAATACTCTTGATTTAAATAATAAAAAATTAAAAGATATTTTAACTCCTCGTTCTGTTATGTATGCAATAGAAAAAAACTCTTTAATCAAAGATATAATAGAAGATAAAAGAACTTTCAAATTTTCAAGAGTTCCTGTATATGAGGGAACAATTGATAATATTGTAGGAATAATCCTAACAAAAAAATTATTTAAACAATCAATAAAAGAAAAAAACATACTCATAGAAGATGTTATGAAACCTGTGTTTACTTTACATGAAAGTATCAATGTTGCAAAAGCTTTGAAATTATTTATTCAAAAAAAAGAGCATATGTTTATAGTTCACGATTCATATAATCAAACTGAGGGAATTGTAACTTTAGAAGATTGTTTAGAAACTCTTTTAGGTCTTGAAATCATGGATGAATTGGATACAACAGCTGATATGAGAGAACTAGCATTAAATAAAATGAAAGCAAAAAGAAAAGAATCAAAAGAGATAATATGAATGCAACATTTGATTATGAAAAGTTAAAACTTTTTTATATAGGAAAAGAAAAAATCAATGAATCAGATTTTACTCCTTTAGTTTATAAAAACAAAGATTTAACAACTCATGCGGCAATCATTGGAATGACAGGAAGTGGAAAAACGGGGCTTGGAATTTCACTTTTAGAAGAAGCTGCAATTGATAATATTCCCTCAATTATAATTGACCCAAAAGGTGATATGGGAAATTTACTTCTTACCTTTCCCAATTTACAAGGAAGTGATTTTGAGCCTTGGATTGAAGAACAAGATGCTGTTAATAATGGGTTAAGTATTGCTGAACTTGCTTCAAAAACTGCACAACTTTGGAAAATTGGACTAGAAACAGATTTTCAAAATCAAGAAAGAATTCAAAAATTAAAAGATTCAGCTGATTTTACTATTTATACACCTGGAAGTAGCGCTGGAGTTCAAATATCAATTCTTTCATCTTTCAAAGCTCCAAGTATTGAAGTTTTAGAAGATAATGAGTTATTAAGCTCATTAATTAACTCAACTGTTAGTTCATTATTAACACTAATTGATGAAAGAAATGATAGTTCATCAAAAGAATCGATTTTAATCTCAACTATTTTTATGAACTCTTACTCAAACCAAAAAGATTTAAGCCTTGAAGAATTAATCTCTTTTATAGTAACTCCACCTTTTTCAAAAGTAGGAATTTTTGATTTAGAGACATTTTTTCCTCAAAATGAGAGATTAAAACTAGCTCTAAAACTAAATACAATTATTGCAAATCCCTCTTTTAAATCTTGGATTGAAGGTCAGCCTTTAGATATTTCAAATCTTATGTACGATGAAAATGGAAAAGCAAAAGTTTCTATATTTTCAATTGCCCACTTAAACGATTCTCAAAGAATGTTTTTTGTTTCACTTTTATTAAACCAGATGGTTTCATGGATGAGAAGACAAGAGGGAACAACTTCACTTAAAGCCCTACTTTATATGGATGAAATTTTTGGATATTTTCCTCCAAATGCAAATCCACCATCAAAACAGCCAATGCTTACACTTTTAAAACAAGCAAGATCTTTTGGTGTGGGAATCATACTTTCGACTCAAAATCCTGTTGATATTGATTATAAAGGCTTAGCAAATATTGGAACTTGGTTTATAGGACGATTACAAACAAAACAAGATAAAGAAAAAGTAATTGATGGTTTAAGTTCAGCCGTTGAGGGGAAAATAGATAAAAATGAAATAGAAAATCTTCTATCAAATCTTGAAAAAAGAACTTTTATTATGAAAAATATAAATGAAGATGGAATAAAAGTTTTTCAAACAAGATGGGCTTTATCATACTTAAAAGGTCCAATTACAAAAGAGCAAATCAAGTTTTTGATGGCAGATAAAAAGCTAAGCTCATCAGCTATTAAAGAAGAAATTTTAACTCCTAAACAAAAAGTTGAAACGACAAATAAACAAAATAGTTTAAAACCTTTGATTCCAAATATTTTAGAGCAAAAATATTCATATTCTTCACAAAGTGATAGTTACTATTTACAAGCATATTTACTTTGTAAATGTTCACTTCATTTTGCAGATACTGCTAAAAATATTGATTTGACATCTGAGTTAAATTATGGATTTTATTTACAAAAAGAGGCTTCAAATATTAATTACGAAGAGTTCGAAGAACTTAATGTTTCATCTGTTGAAGCAAAAGAAAGATTAAACTCAAACTATTATGAAACTCCTATTTTTATTCAAAATGAAAAAGAGTTAAAACAAATTCAAAAAGATTTTACAGATTATGTTTATAGAAATTCAAAATTAACCTTATTTAAAAGTGAGGCTTTAAAAATCATCTCAAAACAAAATGAGAGTTTAACTGATTTTAAAATTAGAATTCAAGATAGATTAAATGAAAAAATAGATGAACAAGTTGAAAACTTACAAACAAAATTCAAAAAAACAAATGATTCAATAGAAGATAAATTAAACAAACTTTTTGATAAAAAAGAAAAAGAAGAGCTACAAGCTAGTTCTACTACAACTGATACGATTATAGCAATAGGAACATCACTTTTAGGAGCTTTTTTTGGAAAGTCAACAACTGCTTCAACTTTAGGGAAAGTGGCTTCAAGCGCAAAAGGAGCTACTCGCATTTTAAAGGAGAGAAGTGATGTAAAATATGTTGAAAATGATATTCAACAATTACAAATACAAAAAGATGAACTTCAAAAAACCCTTGAAGATGAAATAGAAAAAATAAATGAAGAAAATAAAATCTCAAATTTTGAAATAGAAGAGATTTATATAAAACCAAAAAGAACAGATATTTTTAATGTGAAAATAGAACTATTATGGAAAGAAGAATAAATAAAAAAGCCAATGAAAGTGATATATTGCAAATAAAAAATCAAAGAGAAATCTGTTATAAATGCTATAGACCAAAAACTTCATGTATTTGTGAACATTTAATAAATCCAATAAACACAAATACAAAGTTTGTTATTTTGATGCATCCGAAAGAGTTTAGAAAAACAAAAAATGGAACAGGTCATATGACAAATAATTCTTTAGAAAATTGTGAGTTATATATAGGAATTGATTTTACAAATCACAAAAGAGTAAATGAATTACTAAATAATGAAAACTATGAAGCTTTTATTTTATATCCTGATATAAATAGTATAAAATTAAATACTCAAAAACTTCCAAATGAAAAAAAAGTATTAATTTTCATTATAGATTCAACTTGGCCTTGTTCGAAAAAAATATTAAGACTAAGTACTAATTTACACAATTTAAGAAAAGTTAGTTTTGAACATGATAAATCTTCTCAATTCAAAATAAAAACTCAACCAAATCAATATTGCTTATCAACAATTGAATCAACTTTATGTTTATTGGAACAATTAAATCTTCAGAATATTGAAAATATCACATCAAAATCATTAGAAAAATTTTTAATACCTTTTGAGAAAATGGTTGATTATCAAGTAAAATGTGCCTTTGATGAAAATGATGTTAGATACAAAATTCCATATAAAAAAACTATTTAGTGTATAAAGTAAACTTTTTGTTAAACTTACATTTAACTAATAATAATTTATTAATGTTTTTAATGAAAATTTGGATATTTTAAAATCTTTATTTATATAAAACTATTTTGGAGATTCCTCAAATGCCTAAATTAAAACTTGTCCTTTTTGCTTTATTAATTAACTACTCTTTATTTGCAAATACACAAAATTCTTTTGAAATAGATTCAAAGAAAAATATAAAATCTCTTTTAACTAAAAACTATGAAAATTTATTAATAACTCAACTTTCGCACATAAAACCTAACTCTTTTTGAGTGAAAGCACTTATCACTGCAATAATTTGAAGTAAATCTTTATTATCCTTGACAACATTTTGGATTTCAGAGATTTTTGTAAGTATT